>Ga0222426_100064_pt1 | contig 184462 bp, 164 predicted proteins | sample 2B50Ametagenome_FD_180087 | JGI IMG/M metagenome (GOLD analysis project Ga0222426, IMG submission 180087) | Enriched microbial communities from leaf-cutter ant dump, University of Wisconsin, Madison, United States - 2B50A (version 2) | ecosystem: Environmental > Terrestrial > Nest > Insects...
TAGGCAATGTCAGCGGCATCACCGACAACCACAACGGGCGACAGACCCGCAGCATGGCCTACGACGGGTTGGACCGCCTGACCCAGACGATCTCGCCGATGTTCGGCACGGCCAGCTACGCCTACAATGCGCTGGACAACCTGACCTCGGTCGGCGTCACCGGCGGCAGCAGCAGTCGCACGCACACCTACACCTACAACGCCGCCAACCAGCTGGGCAACATCAAGAACACGGCTGGTGCGACGGTGGTGGCGCTGGAGTACGACCCGCAAGGCAACGTGGATCTCCGGGCTGGGCAGGGCGTTACCCACGACTACGAGTTCGACTACGGCAACCGCCTGCGCAGCGTGGTGGGCAAGGTGGCCTATCTGTACGACGGCCTGGGCCGCCGGGTACGGGATTCCACCACGGCCACCAGGTACAGCATGTACAGCCAGGGCGGTCAGCTGGTGTATGCCAGCGACAACCGGCAATCCCTGCTGACGCAGTACATCTACCTGGGGGGCAGCCTGGTAGCGTTCCGCGAGCGGCCGGTGGGCTCGAGCACGGCGACGGTGAAGTACCAGCACACCGATGCGCTGGGTACGCCGATCGCGGTGACGGATGCGGGCAAGGCGATCATCGAGACCTTCGAGTACGAGCCTTACGGGCAACTGGTGAACAGCACGCTCAAGGACGGACCGGGGTTCACGGGCCATGTGCAGGATGCGGCCACCGGGCTGACGTATATGCAGCAGCGCTATTACGATCCGAAGATCGGATTGTTCCTCAGCGTTGATCCCGTGACGGCTTATAGCGACCCGATGACTCAGTTTCATCGGTATCGCTACGCAAATAACAATCCATATGTATTTGCGGATCTCGATGGTAGAACAGCTGAAATTATTCCTGGCAGAGGAGTGACCAAAGCTGAGGCTGTCGCATACATGAAGAGAATTCTGTACTGGTCACCAGTCGCGCGCAGCGAGTACCGACAGTTAGAAGAATCCAAAGAGCACTATCAGATCGTTGTGGATTCTAGGGTTAAGCCGTGGTATCGCTGGTGGACAAGGACGGTGTTCTTAAATCCCTATCTGGGTCTAAGAATAGGATCTTCAAAAGAAGTGCAATCTCCAGAGGTGAATGGTGGTCATGACATTTCGCATGCTGCTGAGCATGATCGAATTGGTGATGAGGCCTTCATGGAAGCACTTAAGCAGATCGATGGGAAGGTCAGCAAAGAGGAAGAAAGGGCCCAAAGGGTTGAGAAAGAGATCGGGAAAGATCTTCGTCACCCCACCAGGCAGCACTATCGTGACGAAGAGGGCTTCATTGATTGTCGACCCGACAACTGCCCCAGGAGATGATGATGAGTTCGATCAAGAGCGCCATGATGCTGACGGGGCTGCTTGTTCTATCGGCGTGCAATAAGACTCCTGTCCAAGAGGAGAGTCTGACTGATTCTCGGGCTAGTGTTCTGGCGTCTATGGAATGCCTTAAGGTCGCGGGTGCACCTGAGAGCGTATTGTTAGCGGACTTGGTGCGATCGCCCGAGGAATACGATGGCAAGAAGGTGAAGGTCGAGGGCTACTATTACAGTCGATTTGAGCATGAAGGATTTTATCCAACCCCGCGAGACCCGCTCACTGCAAGGCACTCCGAAGGTCTCTGGTTAACAAACATGCCTGCTGGAGATAGTGCTCTGTTGGATCGAAACATCAGTATAGTTGGCGTAGTCTCAGCTTTGGAGAAAGGCCATTCAGGGCAGTTCGCTGCTACTTTATGTGTGCTCAAGGCCGTATCAAATGTCAACACTAATGGTGAGTCGGGATAATGAAATGTTGATTTTCATGAGTTGACAGCGGCTCATTTCGGTCAGGTGGGGTGAATCTAGGGGTCCTTTGATCAAGCCATCAATCCGAACTGCGCCTCCGGACGCACTCGATCTTCAATCGGCCGAGGGCAAGAGATACTTGATCTGCCCCCGTTTCCCATACCGGTGATCACTGATAAAGCCCGGTGTTGAAGGTTACTGCGTTGGTTGTGGTTTGTGCTCGGTGGTTGGCGGCAAACTTTGCAGGTGGGATACGACCGCAACTGCTGTGTGGGCGGACCTCGTTGTAGTCGCGCCGCCAGTCGGCGATGACTTCGCGGGTTTGTTTCAGCGATGTGAACCACTGCTCGTTGAGGCACTCGTCCTTGGACTTCCCGTTGAAGCTCTCGATGTATCCGTTCTGCATGGGCTTGCCTGGATCGATCAGCCAGTGTTTGATGCCGTGCTGCTGCGTCTAGGCGATGAAGACCCGGCTGGTGAACTCCGGGCCGTTGTCCGTGCGTACGGCTCGGGGATAACTGACAACAGCCCGCTCCAAGGCGCCACCTGTTCCATCTCGGCCAGGAACACTTCGTGCTGCGCCTGCTTGCGTTTGCCAGCATGCTCGGCATCGGAGAAGCTCAACTGCGTCATCGCATCGCCCCTTCGGTCAGGAAACGGTATTGTCGGCGATCAGGGCCGACTTGTTCAGAGGTCCCCTAGGATGGAGTTCGCCCCCACCGGAGCCCGCCATGCACTACCGACGCCTCGGAAATTCGGGCCTGCAGGTCTCGGCGCTGTCGTTCGGCGCCTGGCTGACCTTCGGGCGGCAGGTGGACCGCGCGCAGGCGCGCGAGCTGATCGCGCTGGCCTGGGACCAGGGGATCAACTTCTTCGACAACGCCGAGGTGTACGGCCACGGCGAGGCCGAGCGGGCGATGGGCGAGGCGCTGCGCGGGCTGGGCCTGCCGCGCGACGGCTACTGCGTGTCGAGCAAGGTCTGCTTCGGCGCGGTGGAGCATCCGCTCCCCACCCAGCGCGGGCTGTCGCGCAAGCACGTGGCCGAGGCCTGCCACGCGGCGCTGCGGCGCCTGCAGGTCGACTACCTCGACCTGTACTACTGCCACCGTCCCGATCCGGACACGCCCGTCGAGGAGACGGTGTGGGCGATGGACACGCTGGTGCGGCAGGGCAAGGTGCTGTACTGGGGCACGTCGGAATGGCCGGCCGCGCGCATCCGCGAGGCCGCCGCGATCGCGACCCGGTACCACCTGCACGGCCCGACCATGGAGCAGCCGCAGTACAACCTGCTGCACCGCCAGCGGGTGGAACTGGAGTACGCGCCGCTCTACGCCGAACTCGGGCTGGGCGCGACCACCTGGTCGCCGCTGGCCTCGGGCCTGCTGACCGGCAAGTACGACGACGGCGTGGCCGCGGGCACGCGGCTGGGCCAGCCGGGCAACGAGGCGCTGCGGCGGTCGGTGCTCGGCGAGGCTGGCGAGCGCCGGCAGGCGCGGGCGCGGCGGTATGCCGCGGTCGCGGCCGAGCTGGGCGAGAAGCCGGCGCCGCTGGCCATCGCCTGGTGCCTGCGCAACCCGCACGTCTCCAGCGTCATCCTGGGCGCCAGCCGCCCGGAGCAGCTGCGCGAGAACCTGACCGCGCTCGACCTGGCCGCGCGCTACGACGAGGGCGTGTGGGCCCGGCTGACGGCCGCCGCCGACTAGGCGCCGGGTTCCTTGCGGAAAGTGTTGACTAGGAAATAAGAATCATTATCATCAAGCTCCGTTCCGCCCCGGAGCTTCCCGATGATCTCGAACGTCACTGCATTGCCCAAGGTCGACACGCCGGCGCTGCGCGAGCGCCTCTCCCTGCCGCAGGCCGCGCCGCGCGCCGAGGAAGCGCTGGACAGCGACGCCCTGCTCAAGGGCCAGCGCGAAGTGCTGATCCGCCACGGCGACCGCGTCTATCGCCTGCGCCACACCAGCAACGACAAGCTGATCCTGACCAAGTAACAGGCGGGGCGCCGCGGGCGCCCCGTGCGCGGGCGAACGCGTTCGCCGCGCGCGACCACCGCTCTCTCCCCGGCGCCAGCCAACGGATCACCGGCCGCCAGCCTTCCGGGCCCCTCGAACAGCCACAGGAACGCTGTAGCCATGATCCGCCCCGCGATGCTCACCGCGGCCGTGTGGATGGCCCTCGCCGGTCATGCCCGCGCCGAAACGCCCGCCGATGCCGCCGCGTCGTCCGCCAACGACGCCGCCACCCGTGAATTCGAGCGCATCCAGGTCACCGCCACGCGCACCGCGCGCGCGGTGGCCGACGTGCCGAACACCGTCGACGTGATCGAGCGCGAGCAGCTCGACGACCAGCTGGTCCGCGACCTCAAGGACCTGGTGCGCTACGAGCCCGGCGTGTCGGTGACCTCCACCAGCGGCCGCTTCGGCGCGCTGGGCGGCTTCCGCATCCGCGGCCTGGACGCCAACCGCGTCCTCATCCTCACCGACGGCATCGCGGTGTCGGACAGCTTCAACTTCGGCAGCTACCTCAACGCCAACCGCAACTTCGTCGACCTCGACACGCTCAAGCGCGTGGAGATCGTGCGCGGCCCGGCCAGTTCGCTGTACGGCTCGGACGCGCTCGGCGGCGTGGTCGCCTACGTCACCAAGGATCCCTCCGACTACTTGGAGGAGGGCAAGGACGCCTACTTCGGCCTGAAGTTCGGCTACGAAGGCGACTGGCGGGGCCTGTTCGCCGGCGCCACCGCGGCGTTCGGCGGCGAGCGCTGGAGCGGCATGGTCGCCGCCAGCCACCGCCAGGGCAGGGAGACCGAGAACCGCGGCGAGAACGACAGCACCGACCCGGATCCGGTGCTGCGCACCCACCTGCGCACCGCGCCCAACCCGCAGCGCCGCGACGGCCGCAGCCTGCTGGCGAAGCTGGTGCACGCGCCCGGCGACAACCAGCGCCTGCGCCTGACCGTGGACGCCAACGAGGACTACACCACCATCGAGGCGTATTCGGCGCGGACCCTGGCGTCCGGCGTCACCCCCGGCATCCTCGACATGGACGGCCGCGACCACCAGACCCGCGCGCGGGTCTCGCTCGAGCACGAAATCGACGTGCTCGACGCCGGCTTCGCCGACAGCCTCGCCTGGAAGCTCTACCGGCAGGACAGCGAAAGCACGCAGCGCACCGTCGAACTGCGCACCAACGACACGCGCCGGAACATGGTCCACAACTTCGACCAGCGCACCTACGGCCTGCAGGGCAACCTGTACAAGGCGTTCGAGACCGGCCGCGTGCAGCACGCGCTCACCTACGGCATCGACGCCTCCGTCACCGACAGCAAGGAGAAGCGCGACGGCACCTCGACCAGCCTGGTCACCGGCGTGGTCAGCAACGTAGTCGGCCAGGACCGCTTCCCGGTGCGCGACTTCCCGATCAGCGAGACCACCAAGGTCGGCGCGTACGTGCAGGACGAGATGCGCTTCGCCGACGGCCGCTTCAGCCTGGTGCCGGCCCTGCGCGTGGACTACTACAAGCTCGATCCGACCCTGGACAACATCTTCGCCGAGGACAACCCGGGCGTGGCGGTGGAAGGCATGAGCGAGACCAGCGTGTCGCCGAAGCTGGGCGGCATCTGGCGCTTCGGCGAGCGCTGGTCGCTGTTCGCCAACTACGCCCGCGGCTTCCGGGCGCCGCCCTACGGCGACGTCAACGTCGGCTTCACCAACCTGCAGGGCGGCTACACCGTCGTCGCCAATCCGGACCTCAAGCCGGAGACCAGCAACGGCTACGAACTGGGCCTGCGCTTCGGCGGCGAAGCGGTCTACGCCGGCCTGACCGGCTACTACAACGACTACAAGGACTTCATCGAGTCGTTCGTGCTGACCACGCCGCCGGGCGTGTTCCCGATGGTCTACCAGTCGCAGAACGTGGCCGACGCGCGCATCTACGGCATCGAGTTCAAGGGCGGCGTCGACTTCGGCGCGCTGAGCGACGCGTTGCAGGGCCTGTCCCTGCGCACGGCGGTGGCCTGGTCGCGCGGCGACGACAAGACCGACGACGTGCCGCTCGACTCGGTGGACCCGCTGCGCGCCACGCTCGGCCTGGCCTACGACGGCACGGGCTGGGGCACGGAACTGGTCGGCAGCTTCGCCGACCGCAAGCAGCGCACGGCCTCGGCCACCGCCTACCGGCCGGCCGGCTACGGCGCGCTCGACTGGTACGCGCACTGGGAATTCGCGCCGGGCGCGAAGGTCAACGTCGGGCTGCTCAACCTGACCGACAAGACCTATGTCGACTGGGCCGACGTGAACGGCGTCGCCGCCACCAGCCGCGTGCTGGACCGCTATACCCGTCCCGGTCGCACGCTGTCGGCCAGCCTGTCGGTGAGCTGGTAGCGGCCATGGCCACGCCGCGCGCGCTGCCGGGGCCGATCGCCGGGATGTCGGCCGCCGCGTTCCCCGCCGCCGCGCAGCTGGCGGCGCTGGGGCCGGTGCTGTGCCTGTACCGCGCGCAGCACGGCAGCGAACTGGCCGGCTGGCAGCAGGCGGTGCGGGTGGAGGCCCGCGCCGGCGTGGACAGCGACGGGCTGGACGAACGCCTGCTGTTCTACGACGCGCAGGGACGCTGCTGCTGGCGGCTGTGCCTGCTGCCGGAAAGCGACTTCGTCGCCTGGGACCGCCTGCTGTCGTCGCTGCCGTCCGGCGAGGACGCCGATGCCGCCGGGCTGGGCGACCGCCTGTGGCGCCGCCTCGCCGGCCGCCTGCTGGGCGGGCAGTGGCGCGCGTGCGCGCTGCAACTGCACGCCGTGCCGCAGGTGGCCGCGCCGCCGGTGCTGGCCGCGAGCCTGCCGCTGATGTCGTCGCTGGGCCTGGCCACGGCGCGCCGCCTCGCGCTGGCCGAGGGCGCCGAACTGGAGGGCGGCCTGGACGACTGCTGCTGCGCGCAGGCCAGCCTCGCCGCCCGCCGCCTGCACGAAACCCGTCCCGTGACGGAAGAGGAGGCGGACGACAACGTCGTGCCGCTGGTCAGATTGAAATGAGGAAAGCCACCATGAAGAAACCGGTCGCCATCGCGCTGTGCCTGCTCGTCGCCACCCTGTCCCTGCCCGCCCTGGCGGGCGATCCCGCCCGCGACCGCCAGTCCATCCTGGCGATGCAGGGCGACTACCTGGTCGATTTCGCCTTCGACGAGACCGTGCTGCTGCAACCCGGCTACGAACGCCAGGCGGCGATGCGCAGCGGCGGCGACGAGACGGTGATCGTGGTGGAGGACACCCCCGCGAAGATCGTCCTGCAGCACATCCTGGTCGATCCCAAGAGCGGCCACGTCACCAAGCACTGGCGCCAGGACTGGATCTACGAAGCGCCGACGCGCTTCGAGTTCAGCGCCGACCAGACCTGGCACGTGCGGCCGGTGCCCGCCGCGCTGACGCAGGGCGCGTGGACCCAGTGCGTGTACGAGGTCAGCGACGCACCGCGCTACTGCGGCACCGGCCGCTGGGACTACGGCAACGGCGTGGCCACCTGGACCAGCGACCTGAGCTGGCGGCCGCTGCCGCGCCGCGAGTACACCCGGCGCAGCGACTACAACGCGCTGGCGGTGGTCAACCGCCACACGCTGACGCCGAACGGCTGGACCCACGAGCAGTTCAACACCAAGGTGCTGCGCAAGCCCGACGGCACCCAGGTGGAACTGGCGCGCGAGTTCGGCTTCAACGACTACCAGAAGGCCACCGAGGTCGACTTCACGCCGGCGAAGGACTACTGGCGGGCCACCGCCGGCTACTGGGCCAAGGTGCGCGCGCACTGGGACGGCTTCCTGTCGCAGGCGCCGGGCGTGCACCTGAAGACCAAGGTGGACGGCATGGCGATGATCATCCCGCTGTTCACCCAGGCCGGCGACGTGCAGGAAGGCAAGCCCGTGGCCGATGCCGACATCGCCCGGGTCTTCGCACAGTGGGTCGAGCAGGCGCCGGCCGAATCGGCCGCCGTCGGCCACCACGGCCACTGACGGGTCTCTCCGGCACAGGGACGTGCCAATTCTCCTTTCCCGGATCGAAGAGCATCGCGCCCATGGGGCGCTCCTACGGCAACCCGCCCGTAGGAGCGCCCCATGGGCGCGATGCTTTTGCATCCGGCATCCGGCATCCGGCATCCGGCATCCGGTGCACAAGCGCCGCGGGCAAGGCCTGCTCCCGAAAAAAAGACCCCCGCGCAAGGCGGGGGAGGGGATTCAAGCGTCTCTCTGGTAATGGGGATGCGGCGTCAGAGCACGGCGCTGCCCTTGCCGGCGGCGGGCGCGGGAGGCGTGGGCGGCGAAGGCGGTGAAGGCGGCGATGCATCGTCCGCGTCGTCGCCGTAGGTCCGCACGTTGCCGTCGGCGTCGATCAGCATCACCCGGTGCTTCCGCACCACCTGCGGCGCATCGCCGGGGGTGCCGGCGGGACGCGCGGGCCGGGCGATCCGGGCCGGCAGGGGCAGGCGCAGCGGCGTGGCCCTGGGCACCGCCAGCGTGGCGGTGCGCGGCTGGCGGTCGCGCAGGTATTCCACCGACACCTTGGCGTCCTCCGGCCTGCCGCGCAGCGCGTCCACGACCTCGCGCGGCGTGGCCACCGGCTTGCCTTCCAGCGAGAGGATGACGTCGCCGGCCTGCAGGCCCTCCAGGGTGTCGGCGGACAGCACCAGCACGCCTTTCCCGGTGCCGAAGTAGCGGCCCAGCTGCGCATCGACCGAGGCCAGATTGAGGCTGTTCCAGCGGAAGGCCTCGGCGAGCGCGGGCAGCTTGCAGTCGCCGTCCTCGCAGTGCGTCAGCGTGCCCAGGCGTCCCAGCTCGCGCTGCACCTCCGGCGAGATCACGTGGCGCAGTTCGTCCAGCGGCAGCGGCACGCCTTCGAGCCGCGGCGCGCCTTCGCCGCGGCGGATGAAGGTGAACGCCGCCGGTCCGTCCGCCGTGCCGGACGCGATGCGCGGCGCGACCGGCGCGGGCGTGACCTGCACCTCCCGCTCGCGGCCGTCGCGCTGGAAGACGAGGGCGACCGGGGTGTCGGCCTTCAGGTCGGCCACCGCCGCGAGCGCGCGCCCCAGCCGCAGCTCGCCGCTGTCGCCGGCGATCGGCGTGCCGGCGATGCGCAGCAGGCGGTCGCCCGCCTTCAGGCCGGCCTTGGCGGCGCCGCTGTCCGGCGTCACGCCGGTGATGCGCACGCCCGCGCCGTCGTCGGCCGCCAGCAGCACGCCCAGCCGCGGCTTGCGCATCACCCCGAGGTCGAACGCCAGCGGCCTGGCGGCGCCGGTGGCGCGCGACAGCTCGGCGACGCGCGTGGCCGCGCGCTGCAGGTCGTCGCGGGCGGCGTCCAGTTCCTTCTTCGCGGCCGCGAGGTCGTCCTGTTGCGCGGCGGCCGCCAGCGGCCAGGCCAGCAGGACGGCCAGCAGGGCGCGGGCGAGGGGGGCGGGCGTCATCGGGTTCTCCATGGTGGGGCCTCGTCGATCAGTAGATGGCGGTGTCGGAAACGGGGAGGGCGACGGCCTGGGCGACCTGCCAGTGCGGCGTCGCCTGCACGCCGGTGAGCTGCCGCAGCGTGTCCACGCGTTCGCGCCACAGCCGGTCGCGGGTGTCGCGGTCGAGCGCCGGCTGCGAGAGCGCGGCGTCGATGTAGGCGACCTGGTCGTGCAGGTCGGCCGAGAGCGTCAGCGCGGTCGCGTTCTGCACGCCGCCGTCCGGCAGCTGCGCCAGCACGGCTTCCAGTTGCGCGGATTCGGCGTAGAGCGCGTCCAGCGAAGCCGCGTCGGACGCGTGCGCGGGCGCCGTTGCGCGGCGCGTCGGCCGCGGCGAAGCCGCGCGCCGCGTGTCCGCCGGTACGGCCGGCGATGCGGCGATGCCGGGCGGATCGTCCGCGACACCGGGCGTGGCCTGCGGCAGGGCGCGGGATTCCTCCGCCATCGCGTCCGCGGCGGCGGGCGCCGCCTGCACGACCGGCGGCGCGGGAATCACGGCGGCCTGCTGCGCTCGCCAGAGCGCCAGCGGAACCACCGCCGCCAGCGCCACGCTGGCGGCCACGGCGAACGCCGGGCGCCACCGCCGCGGGGCGCGCGCCGGCGCTGGTGCGGGCAGCCGCGCCTGCAGGCGTTGCCAGCCGTCGGCGGGCGATGTTTCCAGCGGCAGGGCGGCGAACGCGTCGTCCCAGCCATGCAGGCGGTGCTCGGGGGTGCGGGAATCAGGCATGGACGGGGTCCTCGATCTGCAGCAGCGCGCGCAGGCGGCGGGTGCCGCGTGATACCTGCGATTTGGAGAAGCTGGGGGTGCGCTGCATCAGCGCGGCGATCTCGTCGTGGGTGTAGCCCTCGCCGTGGTAGAGCCACAGCACGCTGCGGGTGGCGGCGGGCAGGCGGTCCAGCGCGCGCTGCAGCAGGGCGGCGTCGGCGGCGGCCGGGGGCGGCAGGCCGCGGTCTTCCGGCAGGTCGTCTTCGTCCACGCCGATCTCCACCACCAGCCGCTTCTGCCGGCGCAGGCGCAGCAGCGCCTCGTTGACCGCGATCTGGCGCAGCCAGCCCCAGAACGGGCTGTCGCCGCGGAAGTCGGGCAGGTGGTGGAACAGCTTGAGCATGGTTTCCTGCAGCACGTCGCCCGCTTCCTCCCGGTCGCCGCAGATGCGCAGCGCCAGCGTGAACACCGGCCGCTCGAACCGCCGGTAGATCTGCTCGAACGCGTCCCGGCACCCCGTGCGCGCACGGGCGACCAGGCTGTCGGGAACGTCGATGGCGAACGGCGATCGGTTCAAGCGGGCGGGTTTCTGGCGGTCGTCGGAAACAGGGATGCCGCAGCGGGCAATACCGTCGCAGCGGCGGGAAAGTTCCTGCGCCCGCCGCGCCGGGGCGCCGCGGGACGGCGCCCCGGGCGGTCTATACTCGGGGCCTATACATAAGGAATGGTCGGGAGGACGACGATGTTCGAGACAAGCTTCGTGGCGATCGTGCTGCTGGTTGCCGGCGTGGTCATCCTGTTCAAGACCGTGCGGATGGTGCCGCAGGGCTACGAATGGACGGTGGAGCGGTTCGGCAAGTACACCCACACGCTCGACCCGGGCCTGCACTTCCTGATCCCGGTGGTCTACGGCATCGGCCGCAAGGTCAACGTGATGGAGCAGGTGCTGGACGTGCCCAGCCAGGACGTCATCACCAAGGACAACGCGGTGGTGAAGGTCGACGGCGTGGTGTTCTTCCAGGTGCTGGACGCCGCCAAGGCGGCCTACGAGGTGGCCAACTTGGAGGTCGCGACCATCGCGCTGGTGCAGACCAACATCCGCACCGTGATCGGTTCGATGGACCTGGACGAATCGCTGAGCCAGCGCGAGACGATCAACGCGCAGCTGCTGAGCGTGGTGGACCACGCGACCAACCCGTGGGGCATCAAGGTCAACCGCATCGAGATCCGCGACATCCAGCCGCCGCGCGACCTGGTGGACGCGATGGCGCGGCAGATGAAGGCCGAGCGCGAGAAGCGCGCGCAGATCCTCGAGGCCGAGGGTTCGCGCCAGTCCGAGATCCTGCGCGCCGAGGGCGAGAAGCAGGCCGCGGTGCTGGAGGCCGAGGGCCGCAAGGAGGCCGCCTTCCGCGACGCCGAGGCGCGCGAGCGCCTGGCCGAGGCGGAGGCCAAGGCGACGCAGATGGTCAGCGACGCCATCGCCCAGGGCGACGTGCAGGCGATCAACTACTTCGTCGCGCAGAAGTACGTGGAGGCCTTCAAGGAACTGGCCACCGCGCCGAACCAGAAGTTCGTGCTGATGCCGATGGAGAGCAGCGGCATCATCGGTTCCATCGCCGGCATCGCCGAACTGGCGAAGGAGGCGCTGGGCAAGCAGCAGGCCGCGCCGCCGCGCGTGCCGCCGCGGGCGGGAGGCTGAGCCATGCGCTGGGACGTAGCGGGTTGGGCGGCGGTGGCGCTGCTGCTGTTCGCCGCCGAGACGCTGGCGCCGGGCGCCTTCATGCTGTGGATGGGCTTCGCCGCCGCGGTGGTGTTCCTGGGCGTGCTGCTGGTCGACGGCATCCCGGTGCTGGCGCAGGTCGCCGCCTTCGTGGTGCTCAGCTTCGTCTCCATCCAGGTCTACCGCACCTGGTTCCGCGGCCGGGCGCGGCAGAGCGACAAGCCGCTCCTCAACCGCCGCGCGCTGCAGCTGGTCGGCGCGACGGCCGCGCTCGACCAGGCCATCGTGGGCGGCCGCGGCCGGGTGAAGATCGACGACGCGTTCTGGGTGGTGGAAGGCCCCGACCTGCCGGTCGGCACCCGCGTGCGGGTCGTGGCCGTGGACGGGATGACGCTGAGGGTCCAGGAGGCCTGAGCATGGCGATGGCGGCGCTGGCGTGGGGGGCTTTCCTGCTGGCGTCGACACCGACGGCCGCGGCGGACCTGGTCGGCAAGGTGATGCCGCCGTATCCGGATGGGCTGGAGGAACTCGGCGGCAGCTGCGTGTCGGCGTCGACCGACCGCGCGCGCGTCTGCGACTACTCGGTGGGCGTGCTGGCCTCGCCGCCGGATGCGTCCGGCCTGTCCGTGCCGCGCTACGTCGTTGCCGGCCGGCTGGCCGGGCGCGACGGCCCGCGCGCGCGCTGGGAGATCACCGACGCCGTGCCGTATCCGGCGGGCAGGCAGGACTACTACCTGCAGTTCGGCACCTGCCGGGTGGAAGGCAAGGACGACCCGCGCGTGGCCGCGATCGTGCGCCAGCACGACACCGCGACGGAATGGTTGAAGGACGTCGCGTGGGCCGGGCGCCTGCGCCTGCCGGACGCGCGCTTCGACGTGCTCGACGCGCGCGCGGTGGACTGCATCAACGAAGCCTACTACGGCCTCTAGGGCTGTCGGCGCCCGGCGCCGGCAGGGGCCGGCGCACCGCGCTGGTGCGTTCTGGGATAATGCGCTTCTTTGCCCGTCCCGGAAGCCGCCATGACCCAGAAGACCATCCTCAACGACACCCATCGCGCGCTCGGCGCCAAGATGGTCGACTTCGGCGGCTGGGACATGCCGATCCACTACGGTTCGCAGATCGAGGAGCACCACCAGGTGCGCCGCGACGCCGGCATGTTCGACGTCAGCCACATGACCGTGGTCGACCTGCACGGCGGGCGCGTGCGCGACTTCCTGCGCCGCCTGGTCGCCAACTCGGTGGACAAGCTGCAGAAGCCGGGCAAGGCGCTGTACACCGCGATGCTCGACGAGGCGGGCGGGGTGATCGACGACCTGATCGTCTACTTCATGGGCGACGGCTTCTTCCGCCTGGTGGTCAACGCCGCCACCCGCGACAAGGACCTGGCGTGGATCGCCAGGCAGGCGGCCGCCTTCGGCGTCGAGGTCGCCGAGCGCCCCGACTTCGCCATGATCGCCGTGCAGGGACCGGCCGCGCGCGAGCGCGTGCACGGCCTGCTGCGCGAGGCCGACCGCGCCGCCGCCGGCAAGCTGGCGCGCTTCGCCGCCATCGAGGCGCAGAGCGCGGCCGGCGTGCCGCTGTTCGTCGCCCGCACCGGCTACACCGGCGAGGACGGCTACGAGATCGTGCTGCCGCAGGGCGAGGCGGTGGCGTTCTGGAATGCCCTGCTCGACGCCGGCGTCAAGCCGGCCGGGCTGGGCGCGCGCGACACGCTGCGGCTGGAGGCCGGCATGAATCTCTACGGCCAGGACATGGACGAGACCGTCTCGCCCTACGAGGCCGCGCTCGCCTGGACGGTCGCGCTGGACGAAGGGCGCGACTTCATCGGCCGCGCGACGCTGGAGGCGCAGAAGGCCGCCGGCGCGCCGCGCCAGATGATCGGCCTGGTGATGGACGAGAAGGGCGTGCTGCGCCACGGGCAGAAGGTGCTCACCGCGCACGGCGACGGCGAGATCCTGTCCGGCACCTTCTCGCCCACGCTCGGCAAGGCGATCGCGTTCGCGCGCGTGCCCGCCGGCGACATCCCGCTGGGCGAGGCCGGCGGCGTGCGCGTGGACATCCGCGGCCGCGAGGTGCCGGTGCGCGTGGTGAAGTTCCCGTTCGTGCGCGACGGCCAGGCCCAGCCGGGCGTCCTGGCCTGAAGCCGCGGTTACGTCGGCGGCGCGAGGCCTTCCTTCACCCGCCGCTCACTCCGCTAAACTATTGTCCCGTCACCCACCCACGTTCCAAACCGGAGTAGTCCCATGAGTGAGATTCCTGGCGATCTGAAGTTCCTCAAGTCCCACGAATGGGCCCGCCTGGAAGGCGGCGGCCGCGTCACCGTCGGCATCTCCGACCATGCGCAGGGCCTGCTCGGCGACCTGGTCTACGTCGAGCTGCCCAACGTCGGCGACCGCATCGAGGCCGGCAACGCCAGCGCGGTGGTGGAGTCGGTCAAGGCCGCCTCCGACGTCTACAGCCCGGTCACCGGCAAGGTCGTCGAGGTCAACGCGGCGCTGTCCGACAAGCCCGAGACGATCAACGAGGACGCCTATGGCGAAGGCTGGATCTTCGTGATCGAGGCCGAAGAGCCGGACCAGCTCAACGAGCTGCTGTCGCCCGACGACTACGCCGAACTGATCGAAGACGAAGACCACTGAGGCAGCCGGACAGGTTGTCCCCCCGGCGGGGAGCCGGCGACGGAGGCGCGCGATGCCTCCGCCGCCGGCTCCCCGCTTCGTTTCCGGCGCGCATGTCCGGACGGACGTTCCGCCTTCCGCCCGGCGCGCGCGCCGGACGCCGCGGCGGTCGATCCGACCGGTCGCGATGCGGATGGACGTCGGCGTCGGCGACGGTCGCGACCGACGAACGGCGAACGGCGAACGGCGACGCGGGCGAGCCGGCGCGTCGGGTGACGTGAGGGCGTTCGGACGGCATGCGTCGCGCGCGGCGCGGCGCCTTCCGCATCGCTCGACGGCGTCGCGCACGGCGACGCGGTCGCCGGAAGGCGGAAATTTTTTTGCGCAAATCGGCGCAATCGGGCTTGTGCGACGCGAAATCGGACGCCCTCGCGGAAAGTTTTTTTTAGCCTGCGTTCAAGCCGCCAAGGCTGCCGCCGGTGCACTCCGCAGGCGTGCGGCGACCGTGCCCGTAAACGCGCCGCGCGCGACGCCCGCAAAAAAAAGACGCGTTTTCCCGATGTTTTTTTTCATGCGGTTGTCCGGCGGGCGGAGTCGGCGTCGCCGGCGACGGCGTGCCGCCGCCATCGTCCGCGCATGCCGGTGCCGTGCCGCCGCCGCGACCGCCAAAAAAAAGTTGCGCGAAGGTGTTGACACCTTGAAAAACCGTGATTAGGTTTCGCCCCAAGCAGAGCATGCTGCGGAAGCGAGTGAGTCGAATCAACACGACAGCGCGAGGAACAACACAGCCCATCGTCCGCACCCCGAACGCGGTGGACGCCGGCCTCGCTTCCCCCGGAAAAACGCAACGCCCCTTCTCCATCGCACCCGCGTCGCCCGCCGACGCGGGTGTTTTCGTATTTGTAGGGAGCCGGGTTTCGCACGCCCGGCCCCCTGGGGAATCCGCATCGCCGCGCGTGTCGCGGCGGCGGCTGCCGACGGGTCCGACTCCCGCGGCGTTTCTTGCAGCTGGGCCTGCCTGCGGGCAGATGTGCTGTAACCAGACGTAAAAATCCATAGTTCATTGACGAGGAGCCATCACATGGCAACGAAGAAAGCTGCGAAGAAGAAACCGGCCGCCAAGAAGGCTGCCAAGAAGGCCACCAAGAAGGCGGCTGCGAAGAAGACCGTGAAGAAGGCAGTGAAGAAGGCTGCCAAGAAGGTCGCCAAGAAGGTCGCCAAGGCCAAGAAGGCGGTGAAGAAGGTCGCCAAGAAGGCTGCGAAGAAGGTAGCCAAGAAGCCGGCGAAGAAGGCCGCCAAGAAGACCGCGAAGAAGGCCACCAAGAAGGCTGCCAAGAAAGTAGCCAAGAAGCCTGCCAAGAAGACCACGAAGAAGGCTGCCAAGAAGGCCGCCAAGAAGCCGGCCAAGAAGGCTGCGAAGAAGGCCGCCAAGAAGCCTGCCAAGAAGTCCAAGAAGAAAGCGGCCCCGGTCGCGCTGCCGGCCACCCCGGCTCCGCTGATCTAAGCCAACCCCGATTAGCCGTAACACCATGGACTCTCTCCCTGTGCCCAGCGGGGGGAGAGTTTTTTTATGGGCGAACGGCTAGGCTGTCGCCTTCGGAAACGCCGGGGAGGTGCGCATGAGGTTCTTCAAGTGGGTGCTGGCGGCCATCGCCGCCATCGGGCTGGTGCTGGGCGTGGGCGGGCTGCTGCTGCCGTCGGCGACCCACGTCGAGCGCAGCATCGTCATCGCGCGCAGCCCGGCGCAGGTGTTCGCCGCGCTGGACTCGTTCGAGCGCTTCAACGCCTGGTCGCCGTGGGCGGAGTACGACCCGCAGGCGCAGTACACGTTCGAGGGGCCGGCCAGCGGCGTCGGCGCGCGCATGCGCTGGGTCGGCAACCGGTCTGTCGGCAGCGGCAGCCAGGAGATCACCGCCAGCGAGCCGCACCGGCGGATCGCGGTGGCGCTCGACTTCGACGGCAGCCAGGCGCAGGCGACCTACCTGCTGGTGCCGGAAGGCGACGGGACGCGGCTGACCTGGGCGTTCGACAGCGCGCACGGCCTGAATCCGTTCAAGCGCTGGCTGGGCCTGCTGTTCGACCGGATGATCGGCGCGGACTACGAGAAGGGACTGGCCAGGTTCAAGGCGCTGCTGGAAGGCGCGCCGGCCTGAGGAACGCGCGCGCGGCGGTGCCGCGCGCAGGCGCGGTCAACGCGGCGAGGCGGTGCTGCGCTGGGACGACGTGCCGCTGTCCTTCTGGCCGTTGGGCGCGGCGTCCGGCGAATCGGCCAGCAGCAGGTCGTAGTCGGCCGGCGTATCGACCCACGGCTGGCCCGGCAGGCCGAGCGCGCGGTCGAGGATCGTCGGCAGCAGGCCCGACGGGACCGAACTGTCGCTGTTCCACACCATCGCCACGCCCAGGTCCTGGCCGGGGACGAGCGCGACCAGGCCGCGGTAGCCCTGCACCGCGCCGGCGTGGAAGACCACCGGATGGCCGGCGTAGTCGAACACGCGCCAGCCGAGCGCGTAGCTGGCCGAATGGATGCGCTCGCGGCGCCAGCCGCCGCGCATCTCGCCGGGCGTGGTCACCACCGGCGCGTGCAGCGTGGCCAGCAGCGGCGCGGGCAGCACGTCGGGGCGATGGCCCGTCTGCGCCAGCAGCCACTGCGCCAGGTCGCTGGCGCTGGCGTTGACGCCGGCCGCCGGCGGCAGCCGGTAGTAGGTCGGCTTGGGCGTCAGCGACACCCAGCCGTTGCGGCTGCGCACGTGCGGGCGCGCCCAGCGCGTGCTGCCCTGGATCCCGGCCAGGCCGACGCTGGCGTCGTTCATGCCCAGCGGCTTGAAGATGCGGCGGTCCACCGCCTGGTCGTAGAAGGTGCCCGAGGCGGCGAACACCACGTCGCCGATCAGGCTGAAGGCGACGTTCTGGTACGCGTAGCATTCGCCGGGCGCGCACTTCAGCGGCGCGTAGGCCAGCTTGCGGGCGACGTCGTAGTACTCGGCGTTGGCCTCGATGTCGCGGTCGAAGGCGTTGTGCGCCTGCAGGCCGACGCTGTGGCTCAGCACGTCGGCGACCGTCACGTGCGAGGTCGCGCCGGGATCGCTCAGCTGGAACCCGGGCACGAACTGGGACACCTTGCTGTCCCAGCGCAGCGAACCGTCCTGCACCATCAGGCCGGTCAGCGTGCTGGCGAAGGCCTTGGACAGCGAAGCCAGGCGGAACACCGTGTGCGCGTCCACCGGCTGCGGGTTGACCACGTCGGTGACGCCGTAGCCGCGCGCGCTCAGCACGCGCCCGTTGTGGACGATGGCCATCGCCAGGCCGGGCACGCGCTGGCCGACGGTGAGGTGGTCGGCCATGGTCTCGAAGGCGCGCACGTCGAAGCCGGCGGCGAGCGGCTGGACGTTCTGCTGCGGCAGCGAGGCCAGGTACGGGCGCGGCTGGGTCGGCGACACGTAGGCGGGCGCCGCGCCCGCGGCCGGCGCCACGTCGGCGGTCCGCTGGGCCGTGGTCCAGCGCGGCGGCGTCTGCGCCGTGGACGACAGCGTCAGGGGCAGCAGCAGCCCGACCAGACCGATCCGGAAGGAGCGCAGCGGCCGCCGGCTTGTCTTGTCTTTCATCGTGCGTGCCGCCTGCGTAAGCTCTGGACCAAGGGGATCATAACGCCGCTTTTTTCGATTGCACAAACAGGGAGAAGTTCCATGTCCATGTTGTTCATCCTGTTGCTGATTGTGGGTGTGGCGGTCGTCGCAATTCTGTGGGGCGTGGGCATCTACAACGGGCTGGTGACCGCACGCAACGCGTTCAGGAATGCCTTCGCCCAGATCGACGTGCAACTTCTGCGCCGTTTCGACCTGATCCCCAACCTGGTGGAGACCGCGAAGGGCTACATGAGCCACGAGCGCGAGACGCTGGAGGCCGTGGTGGCGGCGCGTTCGGCCGCGCAATCGGGCCTGGCGGCGGCCAAGGCCAACCCGGGCGATCCGCAGGCGATGGCGCAGCTGGCTGCCGCACAGGGTCAGCTGAATGCGGGATTGGGGCGGTTGCTGGCCATCGCTGAGGCCTACCCGGACCTGAAGGCCAACCAGAACATGATGCAGCTGACCGAGGAGCTGACCTCCACCGAGAACAAGGTGGCGTTCGCGCGGCAGGCGTACAACGACGCGGTGATGGCCTACAACAACAGGCGCGAGACGTTCCCCTCCAGCGTGGTCGCGGGCGCATTCGCCTTCGCCCCGGCCGCGCTGCTGGACATCCCCGCCGACAGGGCCGCGCAGGTGCGCGAGGCGCCGAAGGTGCAGTTCTGAGGGGCGGGGATTCCTGGCGGGCGATGGGCGATTCGCGACAGCGCCCCTGCTCCGCTCCCGCCAGCCCCCGTTCATCCATCGCGAATCACCCGTCACGGCTCCCATGAACTTCTTCGAATACCAGGCCGCCGCGCGGCGCGGTTCCTTCCGGATGGTGGCGCTGTTCGCCCTCGCGGTGGCCGGCATCGTCGCCGTCGTCGACCTGGCGGTCGTGCTGCTGTTCGGCGCGCGCGCGCTGTCGGAGGACGGCGGCGCCGGTTCGCTGGCGGTGCCGCTGGCGCTGGCGACGCTGGGCACGCTGGCGGTGATCGGGCTGGGCTCGCTGTACCGGCTGGCGGCGCTGCGCGAGGGCGGCGCGGCGGTGGCAGCGCAGATGGGCGGCACCGAGGTCCCGCAGGACACCGCCGACCTGTCGCTGCGGCGGTTGCGCAACGTGGTGGAGGAGATCGCCATCGCCTCCGGCGTGCCCGTGCCGCGCATCTACGTGCTGGAGGACGAGGCCGGCATCAACGCCTTCGCCGCCGGCTACGCGCCCGCCGACGCCGCGGTGGCGGTCACCCGCGGCGCGCTGGACCGGCTGAACCGGGACGAGCTGCAGGGCGTGGTCGCGCACGAGTTCAGCCACATCCTCAACGGCGACATGCGCCTGAACGTGCGGCTGATGGGCGTGCTGTTCGGCATCATGATGCTGGGCATCGTCGGCCAGCGCGTGCTGGTGTACGGCCGCGGCGGGCGCGGCCGGGACGGCGCGGCGGTGCTGCTGGTCGCGCTGGCGGCGATGGTGGCCGGCGGCGTGGGGCTGTTCTTCGGGCGCATGATCAAGGCCGGCGTCAGCCGCCAGCGGGAACTGCTGGCCGATGCGTCGGCGGTGCAGTTCACCCGGCAGACGCAGGGCCTGGCCGGCGCGCTGAAGAAGATCGCCGGCCTGCACGCGGGCTCCGCGCTGGAGGACAAGGGCAGGGCGGAGGAAGTGAGCCACATGCTGTTCGGCGAGGGCCGCGCGTATTCGCGCCTGTTCGCCACCCACCCGCCGCTGCTGCAGCGCATCCGCACGCTGGACCCGCTGTTCGGCCAGCAGCAGCTGGACGACCTGGCGCGGCGGTGGGCGGCCGCGCCGCCGGACGGCCTGCGGGAAGACCGCGCGCTGGGGCTGGCGGCCGACGGGCTGCCGCCGTTGCCGCCGGTCTCGGCCCGCGTGCCGCTGACGCCGCCGATGGTGGCCTCGCAGGTGGCCACGCCGATGCCGGACGACTACGGCCGCGCGCACGTCATCGCCGCGACGCTGCCGGAAGCGCTGCAGCACCTGGTGCGCCAGCGCGACCAGGTGATGCCGCTGCTGCTGGCGCTGGTGCTCGACGACGCCGCGCCGGTGGCCGAGCGGCAGCGCTTCGAGATCGCCGCGCGGCTGGGCGAAGCCAGGGCCGAGCAGGCGGTGCGGCTGCGCGAGGCGCACCTGCGCGGCCTGCATCCGGCCCACCGCCTGCCGCTGGCCGCGCTCGCCTTCCCGGCGCTGCGGCGCTTCCCGCGGCCGGAACTGGACGCGTTCATCGATACCGTCGACGCGGCGGTGCACGCCGACGGCCAGGTCTCGCTGTTCGAATACTGCCTGGCGCGCCTGCTGCAGGTGCAGGTGCGCGAGGCGCTGGCGCCCGGCCGCGGCAAGCCGTTCGGGCGGCGAAAGCCCGGCGACGTGCGCCAGCCGTTCGCGACGCTGCTGGCCGTGGTCGCGCAGGCCGGCCACGATGCGCCGATGCAGGCGCAGCACGCGTACCTGGCGGGCCTGCAGCGCGTGCTGCCGCGCGACCACCTGCCCTATGCGCCGCCGCCGCAGGGCGTGCAGGCGCTGGACGAGGTCTGGGAGCCGCTGGACGCGCTCGATCCGCTGGCCAAGGAACTGATGGTGGAAGCGCTGACCGCCGCCATCAGCCACGACGGCCAGGTGCGGGTGGCGGAAGTGGAACTGCTGCGCACGATCTGCGGCGCGCTGCACTGCCCGTTGCCGGCGATGCTGGAGGGAGCGGCGGCACCGGGCCCCGTTCCCGGAAACGGCTATGCGGACCGGAAAGGAGGCAGGCGATGAAGGCGATGCGATGGGCGTTGGTGTTGGCGTTGGTGATGGCCGCGCTGCCGGCGCAGGCCACGACCTGGGGCACCGACACCATCCGGGATCCGGTCTCCGGCAAGCCGTGCCGCGTGAGCAGCCCGGCCAGTTTCGGCGGCTACATCTACCAGTGGCCGGAGAAGTACGACCAGGTGTTCTGGCCGTTGACCGACCCCATGGGCATCTGGTTCTGCGCGGACTCGGGCTTCGCCGCGTTCATCGGCGACATCCAGCTGGAGGCGGGCGAGAAGGCGGCCATCGCCGCGTTCCTGCGCGATGCGCCGCGGCTGCCGGAGAAGGCGACCGTGGCCGCGAAGCTGGACCGGCTGGAGGCGATCTACGCGCTCCGGCAGCTCGCGCCCGACGTGCGGGCGCGGATCCTGCGCGCGCTCGCCTACCAGTACCAGTCCGATGGCCGGCAGGCGAAGGCCGATGCCTTGCGGGAGCAGGCCGGCGCGCTGATGGCGTCGCGGCTGCAGGACGACGCGCTGCCGCCCGACCTGCGCCTGCAATACCTGTTCGTCACCGCCAACTATGCGCGCGAGCGGGGCGACGCGGCAGGCGCCGACCGCGGGCTGGAGGCGCTTTCGGCGCAGCTGGAGGACGCGGCGAAGGACGACGCGCTCAAGGACTACGCCGAATACCTGGGCGGATTGATCGCGGCGTCGCGGACGATCGCGCCCGGCGGCGCGCTGGCACCGGACGAGTGATCAGGCGGGCGCCGGCGCGCGCCCGCGGATCAGGTCCGACGCGCGCTCGGCGATCATGATCGTCGGCGCGTTGGTGTTGCCGCCGATGAGGTTTGGCATCACCGAGGCGTCGATCACCCGCAGGCCCGCCACGCCGCGCACGCGCAGCTGCGGATCGACCACCGCGTCCTCGTCGCCGCCCATGCGGCAGGTGCCGACGGGGTGGTAGACGGTCTCGGCCTTGGCGCGGATGAACGCCACCAGTTCGGCGTCCGACAGGTCGTTGCGCGCGGGATGGATCGGCGCGCCGCGGTAGGCGTCGAAGGCGGGCTGGGCGAACAGCTCGCGCGACAGCCTGGCGCATTCGAGCATCATCTTCAGGTCGAAGCCTTCCGGGTCGCTCAGGTAGTTCGCCTCGATGCGGGCGTCGGCGCGCGGATCGGCGCTGGCCAGCAGGATCCGGCCGCGGCTGCGCGGGCGCAGGAAGCAGGCGTGGGCGGTGTAGCCGTCGCCGGGCAGGCGGTTGCGGCCGTGGTCGTCCAGCATCGCGGGGACGAAGTGCATCTGGATGTCGGGGCGGTCGTCCGGCGCCAGCGGCGAGCGCACGAACGCGCCCGCCTCGGCGATGTTGCTGCTGCCGGGCCCGCGGTGGCCGCGCAGGTAGTAGTCGAACGCGGTCCGAAGTTCGCTGGTGCGGTCGTAGGTGATCCGTTGCGTGCAGTGCTGCAGGGTGCAGATGTCCAGGTGGTCCTGCAGGTTGCGGCCGACGCCGGGCAGCGCGTGGCGCACGTCGATGCCGAGGTCGCGCAGGTGCCCGGCCGGGCCGATCCCCGACAGCATCAGCAGCTGCGGCGAGTTGATCGCGCCGCCGCTCAGCAGCACTTCGCGGTCGCAGCGCACTAGCACCTCGTGGCCGCCGCGTGCGTAGGCCACGCCGACCGCGCGGCCCTTCTCCAGCACGACCCGGCGGACCAGCGCGCCGGTGACGATGTCCAGGTTCCCGCGGCCGCGCGCCGGGTCCAGGTAGGCCACCGCCGACGAACAGCGCGCGCCGTCCTTCTGGGTGACCTGGTACAGGCCGAAGCCGGCCTGCACCGGGCCGTTGAAGTCGGTGTTGCGGGCGAAGCCGGCCTGCACGCCGGCCTCGACGAAGGCCGACGACAGCGGGTTGGTGTAGCGCAGGTCGGACACGTGCAGCGGCCCGGCGTCGCCGTGCAGCGCGTCGGCGCCGCGGGTGTTGCATTCGGAGCGGCGGAAGTACGGCAGCGCGCCGGCCCAGTCCCAGCCCTCGGCGCCGGCGGCGGCCCAGTCGTCGTAGTCCTGCGGCACGCCGCGGATGTAGCACATCGCGTTGATCGAACTGGAGCCGCCCAGCACCCTGCCGCGCGGCCACCACAGGCGGCGCCCGTCGAGCTGCGGTTCCGGCGCGGTGTCGTAGTTCCAGTTCACGCCCTTCTGCCCGACCAGCTTGGCCAGGCCCGCGGGCATGTGGATGAAGGGATGCCAGTCGCGCGGGCCGGCTTCGAGCAGCAGCACGCGGCAGGCGGGGTCTTCGCTCAGGCGGTGGGCCAGGACGCAGCCGGCCGAGCCGGCGCCCACGATGATGTAGTCGTACACATGCAACCCAATGGCGAAGACCGGCCGAACCTAGCGGCGGGGGATAGAGCAAATGCTCGGGCCGAGACAGTGCCGCCCATGGGAAGGCGCCGGCGCGGATTCCCGGCGGTCGGGCGCGCCGGAAAGGCTGGCGATGTTGCAGTGCATCGGATACCTTGCGCGCAATCGAGGCCGGAAACGGACCATGCCGCACAACCAGGGGCGCATCCACACGGGCGAATGGCGCGCGGTCGCCATCTCCTTCGTCTATTTCTTCTGCGTGCTGGCCGCCTACTACATGATCCGCCCGGTGCGGGAACAGCTGTCGGCCGCGGTCGGCTCGACCCAGTTGCCCTGGTTCTACGCCGCGACCTTCGTCGCCACGCTGGTGCTGACGCCGGTGTTCGCCGCGCTGGCGTCGCGCTGGCCGCGCCGGGTGCTGGTGCCGATGGTCTACCTGTTCTTCATCGCCTGCCTGCTGGCCTTCATCCCGGCGTTCACCAGCGTGGGCCTGCTCAGCCCGCGCGCGCTGGGCATGGTGTTCTTCGTCTGGGTCAGCGTGTTCAACCTGATCGTGGTGTCGGTGTTCTGGATCTTCATGTCCGACATCTGGAGCCTGGAGCAGTCGAAGCGGCTGTTCCCGATCATCGCCGTCGCCGGCACCCTGGGCGCGCTCGCCGGGCCGGCGCTGACCCGCTCGCTGGTCAACGTGATCGGCGTGGCCCCGTTGCTGCTGGTGTCGGCCAGCCTGCTCGGCATCGCCACGGTGTGCGTGGTGCTGCTCGGCCGCTGGGCGCGCGTGCACGGCGCGCGCCGGCACGAGGCCGGCCACGAGGACGCGGTCGGCGGCGGCATGTGGGACGGCCTGAAGCAGATATTCACCGACCCGTTCATCCGCGGCATGGCGGTGCTGCTGCTGCTGGCCGACGGCATCGGCACGGTCAACTACGCGCTGATGATCGACTACTCGGGCGCGACCTTCGCCGACGCGGCGGCGCGCACGCGCTTCCATGCCGACGTGGACCTGGTCGCGAACCTGCTGACGGTGGTCGTGCAGATCGCGCTGACCCGCTGGCTGCTGCCGCGCAAGGGGCCGGGCCTGGTGATCATGCTGTGGGCGCTGGTCAGCATCGCCGTGCTGCTGCTGGTGGTGTTCTCGCCGGACCCGCACGCGCCGCTGTTCACCCTGCCGCTGCTGCTGGGGCCGGTGGCGCCGACCGTGCTGGCATTGATCGTCAGCCGCGGCCTGGCCTACGGCATGGCCGAACCGGCGCGCCACAGCCTGTACACCCGCGTGCCGCGCAACGTGCGCTACAAGGGCCAGGACGCGGTCGATACCGCGGTATGGCGTTTCGGCGACCTGGTCATCGCCACCGGCATGAACGGCCTGAAGGCGATGGGCATGACCATCGGGGGCTTCGCGGGATTGAGCGCGCTGGCCGCGTTCGCCGCCGCCGGCATCGGCTGGCGCCTGTGGAAGCGGGTGGAAACGGTGGGCGAGGCGACCGCGTCGCGGCATTGACGGAACAGGGAGGACGACCATGCTTCTGCTCGCATACATCCTGACGGCCGCGGTCGCGGCGCTGCACGGCTATTTCCTGGTGCTGGAGATGTTCCTGTGGACCCGGCCCCTGGGCCTGAAGACCTTCCGCAACACGCCGGAGAAGGCCGAGGCCACGCGCGTGCTGGCGGCCAACCAGGGGCTCTACAACGGCTTCCTCGCCGCCGGCCTGCTGTGGGGCCTGTGCACGGCGCAATGGCACGTGGTGGCGTTCTTCCTGCTGTGCGTGGTCGTCGCGGCGCTGTACGGCGCCTGGAGCGTCAGCCGGCGCATCTTCTACGTGCAGGGCCTGCCGGCCATCGCCGCGCTGGCGGCAATCTGGCTGTCGTAGGAGCGCCCCATGGGCGCGATGCTTCATGCTCTTCGCGCACGCGAAGCATCGCGCCCACGTATCCCATGCGGGGCATAAAGGGCGCTCCTACGAGGCCAGCAGCGGCCACGCGGACAACGCGGCGCCCAGGATGAACAATGCGGTCAGGGCATGCACGCCCCAGTGGCGGACGCGCAGGAAGACCATCTGCTCGATCGTGCGCCCGACCCAGAACAACGACATGAAGCCCAGCACCGCCCTGCCCAGCGGCGTATGCAGCAGCGCATCGGTGAAGGCGAAGCAGGCCGCGCCCATGCCCAGGAACAGGTAGATCAGCCTCAGGTTGAGGATCTGCATGATGGCGCGGTTGGCGACCGAGGTGCGCGCGAGGTCGCGCTTCCAGTCGAACAGTTTCCAGAACGCCAGGTGGAAGGCGGCGAACCCCAGGCTGTGCAGGCCGGCGGCGCGGACCACGAGTTCCGTGGCATCCATGGCGTCAGTCCGTGCGGCGCGCGGGCTTCGGCGACACCCACATGCCGATGCGGGCGCGGAACACGGCGTCGCCCTGCGGGTCGGTGACCACCACGTCCATCGGCAGGTCGTAGCCCTCGACGGACTCGCGCGGCGCGAAGGCCGGCGTGGCGACCGCGTGCATCGTGCCCACGGCCTTCTTCAGGTATTCCACCGTCATGCCCTTGGGGATCCAGCGCATGGAGCGGGGGATGCTGACGTCGGTGGTCAGCCCGCCGACGAACTCGGCCAGGTTGCACAGCGCGATGGCGTGCACCGTGCCCAAGTGGTTGGTGACCGAACGGCGGTGCGCGATGGTCGCTTCGCCGCGTCCCGGCTCCAGCCGCGTCATGCGCGGGCCGATGCTGCCGAAGTAGGGCGCCTTGAAGCAGATCAGGCGCGAGAACAGCCAGCGACCGAGCGGCTTGCGCTCCAGGCGGCGGTAGATCTTTAGGACATCGGCGCTCATCGGGGCTCCTCTCGCGGCGACGGCGGGACATGCCCGCCGTCGTCGTGTCTGCCGGGGTCGGGCGTCAGGCCGCTTCGCGCGGATGGCGCTTGTGCTGCGGCAGGTCGTAGAAGCTGGCCGCGCGCAGTTCGTGGGTGTCGAAGTCGTCCACGGTGATGGTGTCCAGGGTGATCGCGCGCAACTCTTCCAGCAGCTTGCGCTCGTCGGCGGTGATCCAACCCTCGCGCACGCCCTCGTCCAGCTGCGCGGCGTAGTCCAGCGCCTCGATGTCCTTGGTCTTCAGCGCCTTCAGGAACTTGCGCTCGACCGGCTCGGCGGCCACCGCGGTGGCCAGGTAGCTGTCGATGCGGCCGCCCGGGTTGTTCTCGCACGGGGTCAGGAACACGCCCTGGCCCAGGCGGTCGCGCGCTTCGTTCGGCGCCATCAGCAGCATGGCGACGCGGTGGCTCAGGCGGTCGCCCGGGGCCACGGCGCGGCGGCCGAACGGGAACACCACCGGCCACAGCAGCCAGCCCAGCGGCTTGATCGGGAAGTTGCGCAGCGCCTGCGACAGCGCCAGCTCGATCTCGTAGGCGCTGTTGTGGAAGGCCCAGGCCAGCAGCGGCTTGTCGGCTTCCGGCGTGCCCTCGTCGTGGTGGCGCTTCAGCACCGCGCCCATCATGTACAGGTGGCTGAGCACGTCGCCCAGGCGGCCGGACAGCGATTCCTTGAACTTCAGCTTGCCGCCCAGCGCGCCCAGCGAGATGTCGGTCAGCAGCGCCAGGTTGGCGGCGTAGCGGTCGAGCTTGCGGAAGAACTTCTTCGTGTACGCGTCGCCCGGCGCGGCGCCGATCTTCGCGCCGGTGACGCCGAACCAGAACGAGCGCACCGCGTTGGAGATCGCGCCGCCGATGTGCGAGTACAGCGCGGCGTCCAGCGCGTCGACGCCGGCTTTCGTATCCGGATCCTGCGCTGCGCGCATCTCCTTCATGATGTACGGGTGGCACAGGATCGAGCCCTGGCCGAAGATCAGCAGGCTGCGGGTCATGATGTTCGCGCCTTCCACCGTGATCGCGATCGGCGAGGCCTGCCAGGCGCGGCCGGCGAAGTTGCGCGGGCCGAGGATGATGCCCTTGCCGCCGACGATGTCCATCACGTCCTTGGCGACGTCGCGGGCCATGCTGGTGCAGTGGTACTTGGCGATCGCCGACGGCACCGACGGCACGTCGCCGCGGTCGACGGCGGCGGCGGTGGCCTGCGACAGCGCGCTGATCGCGTAGGCCTTGCCGCCGATGCGGGCCAGCGCTTCCTCCACGCCCTCGAAGCGGCCGACCGACAGGCCGAACTGCTTGCGGATGCGCGCGTAGCTGCCGGTGACGCGCGCGCCGAACTTGGCGCCGCCGCTGGCGGTGGAGGGCAGGGTGATCGAGCGGCCCACGGCCAGGCACTCGTTGAGCATGTTCCAGCCCTTGCCGGCCATCTCCACGCCGCCGATCAGCTGGCTCAGCGGGATGAACACGTCCTTGCCGTGGATCGGGCCGTTCTGGAACGGCGAGTTGAGCGGGAAGTGGCGGCGGCCGACGTCCACCCCGGCGGTGTCGCGCGGCAGCAGCGCCAGGGTGATGCCGATGTCGCGCGTGTCGCCGATCAGGCCGTCCGGGTCGTACATGCGGAAGGCCAGGCCGATGATCGTCGCCACCGGTGCCAGCGTGATGTAGCGCTTGTCGAAGGTCAGGCGCAGGCCCAGCACGTTGGCGCCGTTCCACTCGCCCTTGCAGACGATGCCGTAGTCCGGGATCGAGGTGGCGTCGGAGCCGGCGAACGGGCCGGTCAGGCCGAAGCAGGGGACTTCCTGGCCGATCGCCAGGCGCGGCAGGTAGTAGTCCTTCTGCTCCTGCGTGCCGTAGTGGTTGAGCAGTTCGCCCGGGCCCAGCGAGTTGGGCACGCCGACGGTGGAGCTGACCACGCTGCTGACCGAAGCGATCTTCTGGATCACCTTGTGGTGCGCCAGCGCGGAGAAGCCCAGGCCGCCGTACTGCTTCGGGATGATCATGCCGAAGAACCTGTGCTTCTTGATGAAGTCCCACAGCTCCGGCGGCAGGTCGGCGTGGACGTGGGTGATCTCCCAGTCGTTGATCATCCGGCACAGTTCTTCCACCGGGCCGTCGAGGAAGGCCTGCTCCTCGGCGGTGAGCTGCGGCTTCGGATAGGCCAGCAGCTTGTTCCAGTCCGGGTCGCCGGTGAACAGGTCGCCCTCGAAGCCGACCGAGCCGGTTTCCAGCGCGATGCGCTCGGTCTGCGACAGCGGCGGCAGCGCGCGGCGCAGGAAACCCAGCGCCGGCGCGGTGAGCAGCGGCTTGCGGATCGCCGGGACCAGCAGCGGCACCGCGATCGCCACGACGACCAGCGCCGCGACGAGGGTGGCGACGGGGTTGGCGCCGAGCAGCCAGCAGGCCACCAGCAGGCTGGCGGTGATGGCGGCCCAGTACGCGAGCCGGAGCCGGTGGTAGGCGGCGAACGCGCCCGCCAGCAGGAAGGCGAGGAAGGGGATGGCGATGCTCATGGCGTTGCTCCGGACACGGATTCGGTTACATCGGACTCGGCACTGCCCGGCGCGGCCGACAGGCTCGCCAGGTATTCCAGCACGGTGGCGGTAAATGCGTCGTTGTCGTCGCCGGCCACCATGTGGGTGGCCTGCGGCAGGTGGGCGTGGCGCGCGTGCGGCACCAGCGCCTTGAACTCTTCCACGGTCTGCTCCGAGACCAGGTCGCTGCGCCCGCCGCTGATCAGCAGGACCGGACAGCGCACCTGGCGCGCTGCCTCGGCGATGGCGTCCTGGTGCTGCGCGCTGTCGCGCGCCAGTTCGTCGACCAGGCGCGGGTCCCAGTGCCAGCGCCAGCGGCCGTCGCCGCCCTCGCGCAGCAGTTCGCGCAGGTCGCCGGCCGATTTGCGCGTGCGCCGCTGCGGCTGGTAGGCGGCGATGGCGTCGGCGGCGTGTTCGAGCGAATCGAAGCCGTCCGGGAACGCCGTCATGAAGGCGAGGATGCGTTGCAGGCCGGCGTGTTCCCAGCGCGGGGTGATGTCGACCAGCACCATCGCGCGGAACAGGCCGGGCCAGCGCGCCTCGGCGATCAGGCCGAACAGCCCGCCCATCGAGGCGCCGACCAGCACCGGCGGCTCCGGCTGTTCGCCGGCCACCACGATCAGGTCGTCGGCGAACTGGTCGCCGGTATAGGGAAGGTCGGATGCGTTGCGGCCGGATTCGCCGTGGCCGCGCGCGTCGTAGGCCAGGCCGGCGTAGCCGCGTGCCGCCATCGCCAGGCCGGTGCGGTTCCAGGCCCCGCGCGTCTGGCCGAACCCGTGCGCATAGATCAGCGCCGGGTGGCCCTGCAGCGCGCCCGGCGACGGGAAGCGGCGGACCGCCAGCGCGACGTCACCCTGTCCCGCCAGTGCCGGATCGGGCCGGGCGGCAGGGGCGCCGTCCGAAGGCGGCAGGGGGGTCGGGGCGAGGGTAACCATACGGACTAGTATGGGTTTTCATTTTTAGAGTAGTCAATCGGTTCACAGCAGGAGTTTCATATGTAACTGATTGATTTGCCTTTATTTTGTTGTGCGGCGCAGCAAACGTACCGCTACACACCACGGCGTATGGTTAAATGCGGACCATGAGCACACCCAGTCCGGAAAGCCCCCCGAGTCCCCCCGCCCGCACCGCCCGCCTCAGCGCCGACGACTGGGCGCAGGCGGCCCTCGACCTGATCGCGGAGCAGGGCGTGTCCGCGGTGGCGGTGGAACCGCTGGCCCGCCGGCTGGGCGTCACCAAGGGCAGCTTCTACTGGCATTTCCCCTCGCGCGACGCGCTGCTGCAGGCGGCGCTGGAACGCTGGGAAGTGGTGGAGCAGGAAAGCGTGTTCGGCAACCTGGAGAAGGTGCCCGACCCGCGCGAACGCCTGCGCGCGCTGTTCCAGCTGGTCGGCCACGAGGTGAAGCCGCACATCATCTACAGCGAACTGCTGAAGGCGCTGGACCACCCGTCCGTGCAGCCGGTGATCGACCGCGTCTCGCAGCGCCGCCTGGAGTACCTGGTCGCCTCGTTCCGCCAGGCCGGCATGCAGCGCACCGACGCGATGCACCGCGCGCGCCTGACCTACGCGGCCTACGTGGGCTTCCTGCAGCTGTCGCTGCAGTTGCAGCAGCCGCGCATGACCTCGGAAGAGTTCGAGACCTACCTCGAACACGTCATCTCGACGCTGATCCCGACCTGACGTGCCGTCGGATGGATTTCTGTCTGCCGCGCGCGGACACGGATTGGCAAAGATAGGCCGGGCTCCGCGCTACGGGGCCACCCAGCTTCGGACAATTCCGCGAAGTTCTGTGTCTTCGATGAGGCGTCAGCCGCTGGGACCGGGCTTTCCGATGGCCTGCATATGCGAAGACAGCAGATTCAGATCGGCCTGCACCTCCAGATCGCCAAACTGCGTGTCCGAGGTGGCGTGGACAGTCGCGTGAACGCGCGGGTTGGCGTCCAGATGGCAATCCTTGCATCGCTCGACGGCCAACACCCGCACCGTTGAACCCACAGGAAAGCTCGTCCTGGCGATGACCTCCGGCCCATTGAATCCGGGTGGCGGGATTATTTTGTGGATGGCAGGGGACGGACCGTAGTTCCGATCCATGCTGATGCGGTAAACCTGCAGGCCCGACGTAGTCCTGTACTCGGCTCCTACATGCCTCGAATACTCCGGATCGCTACTGACATCCTCGTAACTTACGAATCCGCAGCCGGCCAGGAGGGAAAGGGTCAGCATCGCAATCGATCGCATCATCCAGGTTGCTCGCGCTATCCGCATGTGAGGGTTGGAATGCTTACGCCGGCCCCATCGCCGCCTGCCGCACGCCGCCGCGCCATTCGCGCTGCTCGCGCACGTGGCCGCGGCGTTCCAGCCAGCGGAAGATCGACCGCACGGTGACGACGGGGTAGTCGCCGGACAGGCGGGTGCCGACGGAGTGGTCGGTGAAGTCGATGTTGGCGGAGAACAGGCCGCCGAGCACGCGCTTGGAATACGCGATGTGCACGCGGTCCGGCACGAAGCCGTCGCCGCGGGCGAAGGCGTACGCGCCGCGGCGGTCGTAAATGCCGCGGTCGGCCAGCGCGGCGGCCATCACTTCCACGATCCACGCGGTGGAGTTCTGGTAGTCCTCGCTGCCGGGGCGCGCGATCAGGTTGTAGCGCGGGTGGTGCAGGCTGTGGCGCGGCATCTGGCGCAGGCGGTCGGCGAGGCGGTCGGCGACGCCGGGCGTGAACCAGACGATGCGCAGGTCCTGGTTCACCAGGTCGTCGGCGAAGAAGTTCACCAGCCCCTGCGCGTACAGGCCGGAGCGGTCGCTGCCGCATTCGTTGAGCAGGTGCACCACCGTCCAGCGCCCGTGGGCATGGTCGCGCACGGCGAAGCCGGCGTGGCTGTAGACCAGGCCCTGCTTCGACAGGTCGGTGCCGACGCGCGCGACCAGCGCGACCGGCGCATCCACTTCGTCCAGTTGCCGTGCCGCCAGCAGCGCGGTGCGCGCGGCCTCGGCCACCTTGTGCGGCGGCATGTCCCGTTGTTTGCAGGCATCGCCCGCGCGCGCCGTCCCTGGCAGCGCGAGGACGAAGACGAAGAGCACGAGGTGCGCGAACGGACGCATCGCCCGGTCACCCGCCGTAGCGGTGGCTGTGGATGTGCGGGCGCGCGGCGTCGTTGGCGATGAAGCACAGCGCTTCGCCGGCCGCGCTGAGGATCCAGCCCGTCGCCACCGCCGCCACGCTGATCGCCGTGCCCACGGCGATGCCCAGCCGCTTGACCGCTTCCGCGCCCAGGTAGACCACAAACGACGCGCCGGCGACCACGCCCGCGGCGGCCACGGACACCGTCACCGCCACGCTGCCGGCGACCACCGCCACGCCGGTCACCACCGCGGACGCGCCGTGGCCGAGGGCATGGATCACCGCCACCGGCACCTCGATGGAGGCTTCCAGGCTGGCCTGCGACATCCGGCTGGCGCCGTCGGACTGCGGCGCGGCCTGCGCGGGCAGGGCGAGGCCGCCGGACAGTGCGGCGGCCAGGGCGAGGGTGAGCGAACGGGCGATCGGGCGGGTCATGGCCGGGTCCTCCTGGGTGGCGGCACCTTGGGCGCGGCCCGCCCCGGTGTTCAACCGGCATCGACGAGGTAAGCTCCCGCGCAACACCCGGTATAGGAATCCGCTACCGATGGCCGTTTCGGTGGACCTGGTCGACGCCCTCAAACGCTGCCTGCGCGCGCAGGGCCTGACCTACCGCGACCTGGCCGCTCGCATCCGGATGAGCGAAGCGGCGGTCAAGCGCATGTTCTCCCGCCGCGCGATGAGCCTGCAGCGGCTGGAGCAGATCTGCGACGTGCTGGACGTCGGCCTGGCCGAACTCAGCGCCGAGGCCTCGCGCGGGCGCAAGGCGATGGCGCAGCTGAGCGAGGCGCAGGAGCAGGCGTTGGCGGACGAGCCCACGCTGCTGCTGGCGCTGTTCCTCACCCTCAACCGCTGGCGGCAGGAGGACGTGCTGGGCCATTTCGGCTTCACGCCCGCGCAATGGACGGGATTGCTGGTGAAGCTGGACCGGCTGGGCATCATCGAGCTGATGCCCGGCAACCGCGGCCGCACGTTGACCGCGCGCAACTTCCGCTGGCGCGCGGACGGGCCGATGGAGCGCTATTTCCGCCACACCCTGCTGACCGACTACTTCGCCGACGCCTTCGACGGCGAACAGGACGCGCTGCTGCTGCTCAGCGGCAGCCTGAGCATCGACGGCGTGAAGCAGCTGCGCCAGCGGCTGGAGGAAGTGGCGCGCGAGTTCGACGCGCTGCTGGCCCGCGACGCCACCCTGCCGGCGGAAGACCGCGTCGGCGTCAGCCTGGTGCTGGCGCAGAAGCCCTGGCTGCTGCAGTTGTTCAACCCGTACCGGCGCTCGCGCGGGGCCTGAGCGTCCATGCCGTAGGAGCGGGCCATGCCCGCGATGCTTCGGTCGGATCACGCATTAAAGCATCGCGGGCATGGCCCGCTCCTACGGAATCCATTTTCTTTCAATGGGTTGAAGCCTGTCGTGCCCGCGGCGCGGCCCGCCATGCCGTGTCCTGGCAGCGGTCGGTCCCGCGTTCTCCTCGTCAGCGGGACAGGACATTGGTATCATTTTGGTCTCACTTCTCGAGGGTGGCGCATGAACGCAGCGGTCGATGTCTTCCAACGCAACGAGGTTCCGGGCAGTTCGCTGGAAGCGTTGAATGCCTGGGTTGCGGAGGTCGCCGCGCTCACCCGGCCCGACCGGATCCACTGGTGCGACGGCAGCGACGCCGAGAACGCCGCGCTGACGAAACAGATGCTCGCCGACGGCACCCTGCTGCCGCTGAACCCGGAAACCCACCCGCACAGCTGGCTGCACCGCTCCAGCCCCAGCGACGTGGCGCGGGTCGAGCACCTGACCTTCGTCTGCACGCCCGAGCGCGAGGACGCCGGCCCCAACAACCACTGGATGGCGCCGGCCGAGGCGCACGCGAAGATGGACGCGCTGTTCGCCGGCTGCATGCGCGGGCGCACGCTGTACGTGATCCCGTACTGCATGGGGCCGATCGATTCGCCGCTGTCGCGCTGCGGCGTGGAGATCACCGATTCGCCCTACGTGGTGGCGAACATGCGCATCATGACCCGCATGGGCGCGCCGGCGCTGGCGCGCATCGAGCGCGAGGGCACGTTCGTGAAGGGCCTGCATTCGATCGGCGAACTCGACCCCGAGCGCCGCTTCATCATGCACTTCCCGGAAGAACTGACCATCAAGAGCTTCGGCTCCGGCTACGGCGGCAACGCGCTGCTGGGCAAGAAGTGCCACGCGCTGCGCATCGCCTCGCACCAGGCGCGCAGCGAGGGCTGGCTGGCCGAGCACATGCTGATCGTCGGCATCGAGAACCCGCAGGGCGAGACGCACTACATCGCCGCCGCGTTCCCGTCGGCCTGCGGCAAGACCAACCTGGCCATGCTGATCCCGCCGGAGGGCTACCGCGAGGCGGGCTGGAAGGTGTGGACGGTGGGCGACGACATCTGCTGGATGCGCCCCGGCGCCGACGGCCGCCTGTACGCGATCAACCCGGAGGCCGGCTTCTTCGGCGTGGCGCCGGGCACCTCGGCCGGTTCCAACCCCAATGCGCTGGCGAGCATCAGCCACCACACCATCTTCACCAACGTCGCCGTCACCGACGACCAGGAGCCGTGGTGGGAAGGCTTGGACACGCGCACGCCGGCGCTGGACTGGCAGGGTCGCCCGTACGATCCGGCCAACGGCCCGGCCGCGCATCCCAACTCGCGCTTCACCGTGTCCGCGCGACAGTGCCCCAGCTACTCGCCGAAGGCCGAGGACCCGCAGGGCGTGCCGATCAGCGCCATCGTGTTCGGCGGCCGCCGCGCCTCGCTGGTGCCGCTGGTGTTCGAGGCGCGCGACTGGACCCACGGCGTGCTGGTCGGCGCGGCGATGGGCTCGGAGACCACCGCCGCCGCCACCGGCGCGGTCGGCGTGATGCGCCGCGACCCGATGGCGATGAAGCCGTTCTGCGGCTACAACTTCGCCGACTACTTCGCCCACTGGCTGTCGTTCGACCGGGCCGGCGCGCAGCTGCCGAAGGTCTTCCACGTCAACTGGTTCCGCAAGGGCGGCGACGGCAGGTTCCTGTGGCCGGGCTTCGGCGAGAACCTGCGCGTGCTGGAGTGGATGATCCGGCGCGTGGAAGGCACGGCCGACGCGGTGGACACGCCGATCGGCCGCCTGCCGCGCGCCGAGGATCTCAACCTGGACGGCGTGGCGCTGAGCGACGAGGCGCACGAGCTGCTGTTCGGCTTCGACCGCGCCGGCTGGCAGGCCGAGTTCGCCGGCATCGGCGAGTTCCTGCAGGACTTCGGCGACCGCACCCCGCAGGCGCTGAAGGACGAACAGCAACGCATCGCGGCCCGCCTGGCGCACTGATTCCCCGCCTCGCGCACCCGTTTCCTGCGCAGCCCCGCGTGCGTCCGCAAGGACCGCGCGGGGCTTTTCCGTGGCGCGTCGACATCCCGCGGCGCCGCGCTCTGGGATAATGGGGCGCACGCTCCGTGCCCCCCGCGGCGACGCCGCGCTCGACGAAGGCCGACATGTCCAAGATCCTCCGCATCGCGATGGCGCAGTTCGATTTCCCAGTGGGGGCGGTGGCGCAGAACGCCGAGGCGATCCAGCGGATGATCGCCGAGGCGCGCGACGAGTACGGCGCCGACGTGGTGCTGTTCCCCGAACTGGCGGTCAGCGGCTATCCGCCGGAGGACCTGCTGCTGCGGCCGCGCTTCCTGGCCGACTGCGAGACCGCGCTGACCGGCATTGCCGCCGCCACGCACGGCATCGTCGCCGTCGTCGGCTGGCCGCAGTCGGCCGGCAGCGTGGTCTACAACGCGGCCAGCGTGCTGCGCGACGGCGCGGTGGATGCCACCTACCGCAAGCGCGAACTGCCCAACTACGCGGTGTTCGACGAGCGCCGCTACTTCGACGTGGACCCGGATGGCGGCGCCTGCGCCTTCGAGGTCGCCGGCGTGCCGCTGGGCCTGGTCATCTGCGAGGACCTCTGGTTCCCCGAGCCGCTGGCCGAGACCGGCGAGGCCGGCGCGGTGCTGGCGCTGGTGCCGAACGCCTCGCCGTTCGACCGCGACAAGCACGCCCAGCGCGACGCGCTGATCGCGGAGCGCACGCGCGAGACCGGCATGGCGCTGGCCTACCTCAACGTAGTGGGCGGGCAGGACGCGGTGGTGTTCGACGGTGCCTCCGTCGTCGCCGACGGCGACGGCACCGTGCACCCGGCGGCGGCGGCGTTCACCGACCAGTGGCTGGTGGTGGATTTCGACGTCGCCGCGCGCAAGTTCAGCCCGGTGCTGTGGATGGACGACGGCGACGAGAGCCGCGACGCCTTGGCCTGGCGCGCCATCGTGCGCGGCATCCGCGACTACTGCGGCAAGAACGGTTTCTCGAAGGCGTGGCTGGGCCTGTCCGGCGGCATCGACTCGGCGCTGGTGCTGGCGCTGGCGGTGGACGCGCTGGGCGCGGACAACGTCACCGCGGTGCGGCTGCCGTCGCGCTACACCGCCGGCCTGTCCAACGACCTGGCCGCCGAGCAGTGCGCGGCGCTGGGAGTGAAGCTGGAGACGATCCCGATCGAGGCGCCGTTCAAGGGTTTCCTGGAGGCGCTGGGGCCGGTGTTCGGCGACCGCCCGGCCGACACCACCGAGGAGAACCTGCAGTCGCGCAGCCGCGGGGTGATCATGATGGCGCTGAGCAACAAGTTCGGCGGCCTGCTGCTGACCACCGGCAACAAGAGCGAGTACGCGGTGGGCTACGCCACCATCTACGGCGACATGTGCGGCGGCTACGCGCCGATCAAGGACCTGTACAAGACCGAGGTGTTCTCGCTGGCGCGCTGGCGCAACACCGTGGGCGGCGCGCCGGTGATACCGCCGGCCGTCATCGACCGGCCGCCGTCGGCCGAGCTGCGCGAGAACCAGACCGACCAGGATTCGCTGCCGCCGTACGACGTGCTGGACGCGATCCTGTTCCGCTACGTGGACCTGGAGCAGTCGCGCGACGAGATCGTCGCCGCCGGCTTCGACGCCGCCACCGTGGACCGCATGCTGCGGCTGGTGCGCATCAACGAGTGGAAGCGGCACCAGGCCGCGCCCGGGCCGAAGGTGTCGCGCCGCGCCTTCGGCCGCGAACGCCGCTACCCGATCACCAACAAGTACGCCCTGTAGGGTGCGCCCTGAGCCCCTGTAGGAGCGACGTGAGTCGCGACCGGAAGCGTCGAACTGCATTCGACACGGATCAAAGCGCATGCACGCGGATAAGGCTTTTTATCTTTCTCCGCGTTGATGCGCTTTGATCCGCGTCCAAAGCTTTTCCCAGGCATCCCGGTCGCGACTCACGTCGCTCCTACAGGGGCGCGGGGCGCCAAGGGGCATCTGCCCGTTCCTACAAAAAAAGGGCCTTGCGGCCCTTTTTCTTTCCAGCGACCGGCGCCGGATCAGTCGTCGTTGCGGCGGTCGGCGGTGTTGATCGACTTCTCGCCGCCGAACGGGTTCAGGCGGCGGACCATCCAGGGGTAGTCCGGCCACTTGCCGGCCAGCCAGGGGTGCTGCGGGTCGTTCAGTTCCAGCACGCGCCTGGCGTCGGCGGCCAGCGCCTCGTTGCCCAGGTGGGTGTAGGCCTCGGCCAGCACGGCGATGGCGTCGTTCTGGTGGCTGCTCTGCGGGTAGGTCTCCAGCAGGTACTTGGCGCGGCTGGCGGCCGACACCCAGGCGTCGCGGCGCAGGTAGTAGATCGCGGTGTCCAGCTCGTGCAGGGCGAACTGGTTGCGCAGCACGATCATGCGCTGGCGCGCGTCGGCGGCGTAGCGGCTGTTCGGGTAGTTCTCGGCGACCCGGTTGAGGTCGTTGTAGCCCTGCATCGGCGTGGACAGGTCGCGGCGGCTGGCGTCCAGGCGCCAGACCTTCTGCAGGAACACGGTGTCGCGGTTGGAGTTGGCCAGCCCGCGCAGGTAGTACATGTAGGGGATGTTGCGGTGGGTCGGGTAGGTGCGGATGAAGCGGTCGATGGTGCTGACCGCGTCGTCCAGCTTGCCGGCCTTGTACTCGGCGTAGGCCGATTCCATCAGCGCCTGCTCGGTGTAGGGGCCATACGGGTACTGGGCGATCAGGCGGCGGAAGTTGAGCAGGCCGCGGTCCCAGTTGTTGTTCATCATCGCCTGGTGGGCTTCCTGGTACATCACCTCGACCGGCTGGTTCTCGGGCGCTTCCTTCTTCTTGAAGATCTTGCCGCAGCCGGTCCCGGCGAAGGCGATCGCCAGCGCCAGCAGGACGAAGCGGGCGGGCGCGGAATGGCGGGAAAGGCGGGGAAGGGCACGCTGGGTCATGGGCTGGCGGCAGGCCGCGGCAGGGAAACAGGCTGTCGATGATAGCCTAGGCGCCGCCTTCGCCATGAACAATCGGCCAATACGGACCGAGGGCATGGCCTCCCTGGACGTCTTCCCGCATGACCGATACCGATTCCCCCGACACCCCCCGCACGGCCACCGTGCCCGCCAGCGCGGCCGGGCGGCGCTTCGACGCCGTGCTGGCCGAGCTGTTCCCCGCGTTCTCCCGCTCCCGCCTGACCGAATGGATCAAGTCCGGCAACGCCCTGCTGGACGGCCGGGCGGCGCGCCCGCGCGACCCCGTGCGCGGCGGCGAGACCGCCAGCCTGGACGTGGTGCTGGACACCCAGACCCACGCGCTGCCGGAGGACATCCCGCTGGACGTGCTGTACGAGGACGAGCACGTCCTCGTGCTGGACAAGCCGGCCGGGCTGGTGGTCCACCCCGGCGCCGGCAATCCCGCCGGCACCCTGGTCAACGCGCTGCTGTTCCGCGACCCGTCGCTGTCGGCGCTGCCGCGCGCGGGCATCGTGCACCGGCTGGACAAGGACACCTCCGGCGTCATGGTGGTGGCGCGCACGCTGCCGGCGCACACCTCGCTGGTGGCGCAGCTGGCCTCGCGCGACGTGCACCGCCAGTACCTGGCCGTGGTGGTCGGGGCGATGGTGTCCGGCGGCACCGCCGACGCGCCGATCGACCGCCACCCGCGCGACCGCCTGAAGATGGCCGTGCGCGAGGACGGCCGCGACGCCGTCACCCACTACCGCCTGCGCGAACGCTTCCGCGCGCACACCGCGCTGGAGTGCCGGCTGGAAACCGGCCGCACCCACCAGATCCGCGTGCACATGGCGCACATCAAGTACCCCATCGTCGGCGACCCGCTGTACGGCGGGCCGCTGAAGCTGCCCAAGGGCGCCAGCGAGGAACTGGTCGCGGCGCTGCGCGGCTTCAGGCGCCAGGCGCTGCATGCCGAGACGCTGGAATTCGCCCACCCGGCGACCGGCGAACCGGTCCGGGTGACCGCGCCGGTGCCGGCCGACATGGTGGCGCTGATGGCGACGCTGCGCGCGGACAGCCAGGCGCACCGCGGATGAACCGCGCGCCGGTCGTGCCCGCCGGCTGGCCGGCGCCGCCGGGGGTGCACGCGTTCACCACGCTGCGCCACGGCGCGGGCACGTCGTCGCCGCCGTTCGACGCCTTCAACCTGGGCAACCGCTTCGCCGCCGACGGCGACGACCCGGCCACCGTCCTGCGCAACCGCGCGCTGCTGGCGGAACTGGCGGGCCTGCCTTCCCCCCCGCACTGGCTGAAGCAGGTGCACGGCACCGACGTGCTGCGCTTCGATGCGCCCGCCGACCGCGCCGACGACGAGCCGGTGGCCGACGCCGCGGTGACCTCCACGCCGGGCGTGGTGCTGGCCATCCTCACCGCCGACTGCCTGCCGGTGGTGTTCGCGGCGAAGGACGGCGGCGAGGTGGCCGCCGCGCACGCGGGCTGGCCGGGACTGTCGAAGGGCATGCTGGAAGCGGCCCTGGCGGCGATGCGCACGCCGGCCGCCGGCGTCGTGGCCTGGATCGGGCCGGCGGCGGGGCCGGCGCGCTACGAGGTCGGCGAGAACGTGTTCGACGCCTTCGTCGCGCAGGACGCAGGCGCCGCGGCCGCCTTCGCGCCGACCCGGCCCGGTCACTGGCTGGCCGACCTGCCGGCGCTGGCGCGCCGGCGCCTGGCCGCGTGCGGCATGGCGCCGGGCGACATCCACGGCGGCGACCTGTGCACCATCGGCGATCCGCAGCGCTTCTTCTCGCACCGCCGCGACGGCCGCAGCGGCCGCATCGCGACGCTGGCATGGATCCAGCCGTAGCGCCGCTGTTCGAACAGGTGCTGGGCCCGGCGTTCGCCACGCTGCCGGCGCCGGTGCGCGCGCTGCATCGCGCGCAGGGGGAACGCCGCCACCGCGGCGAAGTCGAGGTGGAGCGCGGCCGCACGCCGCTGGCGCGCCTGTGCGCGTGGGCGACGCGGCTGCCGCCCGCCGGGCACGGCCCGGTCCGCGTGGACATCGACGCCGCGCCCGACGGCGAACGCTGGACGCGCCGCATCGGCGGGCGCGCGATGCCGTCCCGGCTGTGGCGCGAGGGCGACGTGCTGTGCGAGCGGCTGGGACTGGCGACGTTCGGCTTCCGCCTGGAGGTGATCGAGCAGGCGATCGCATGGCGGGTGGCGCGCGTCCGCGTGCTCGGCCTGCCGCTGCCGGCGGCGTGGTTCGGCGGCGTGGGCGCGCGCGAATCCGCGGACGGCGGCCGCTACCGGTTCGACGTGCGGGCGGCGCTGCCGCTGGCCGGCCTGCTGGTGCACTACCGGGGATGGCTGGATGTCGACTGAGCTGCCGCCCGGGGGACCGGTCATCGTCTTCGACGGCGTCTGCGTGCTGTGCAACGGCTGGGTGCGCTTCCTGCTGAAGCGCGACCGCCGCGCCGGCTACCGCTTCGCCGCGATGCAGTCGGAGGCCGGGCGCGCGCTGCTGGCGGCGCATGGGCTGGATCCCGACGATCCGGCGTCGTTCCTGCTGGTGGACGGCGGCCGGGCGTGGACGGACACCGACGCGATCCGGCGCGTGCTGGCGGGGCTGGGCGGCGCGTGGCGGCTGGCGGGCGCGGTGGCGTTGGTGCCGCGCTTCGTGCGCGATCCGCTGTACCGGTGGGTCGCGCGCAACCGGTACCGCTGGTTCGGCACGACCGCGTGCCACGTGCCGACGGCGGCCGAACGCGCGCGTTTCGTCGGATGAGGGCCTGACCTTTGTAGGAGCGGGCCATGCCCGCGATGCTTTACGTCGGAGAAGCGGGAAAGCGCCACGTCGGAAAAGCCGGAAAAGCATCGCGCCCATGGGGCGCTCCTACGGGGAGGGGGATGCCTCTGGACGTTCTGGGGAGCGTTCGTCATGCCGTGCTGTGGAGCGGTGGCCCGTGTTGTTCACCGCCCGGGCGGATTCCGATGCTTTCTTCGGGCTGTGCCGCAAAGCGGTGTTCGCGTAGTTCGCCATCCGGGCGCATTGCGATGCGTTCGTGTTCGGCGGCGCCGGGATACAGCGAGGCGCGGTCTGACCGTCCGGGCGCCGGCGCGGGGTGCGGCCAGCCTGCCGCTCCCCGCGCGACGGTTGCCCGCCCGTTCCCGTGCCGCGGCGCCCGTCCGATCAGTTCGTTGCCGCCCCCGCGCGGGAGGCGGCGATGCTCGTGGACTTCGACTTCAGAAGGTGTAGCGCACCCGCGTGTAGTAGTAGGCGCCGTTGCTGCCGATCGGCGAGAGCACGTCGTACGGCAGGTTGCCGAAGTAGTAGATGTCCTCGTTCGACAGGTCCGGATACTCGTCGGTCAGGTTCAGGCCGCCCAGCGCCACGCTCCACTTCGGCGAGAAGCGGTACTCGACCTCCGCGTCCAGCTGCCACTCGGCGCCGTAGACCTGCTCCGGCTCGAAGCCGCCGCCGAAGTTGAACACCCGCTTGGCGCTGCCGTGGCGGCTGACGCGGCCGAGCAGGTTCCAGCGGTCGTCGTTCCAGTTGGCGGTGAACTGCGCGCGCGTGCGCGGCGCGGCGTCGGTGAGGGTGTTGCTCTCCTCCACGCCGAACAGGTCGTAGTCCGGGTCCAGCGCCAGCAGCTGCGCCGGGGTGGCGACGATGTTCTTCAGCTCCGTCTTCGCGTAGCTGTAGGTGCCGGTGAGCAGCAGGTTGCCGCCGGCCAGCGCCTGCCGCCAGTTGGCCACCAGCTCCACGCCCTGCGTGCGGGTGTCGGCGGCGTTGGTGAAGAAGCTGACGCTCTGCACGCCGCGCACGCCGAACTCGTCCTCGATGAAGTCGGTCAGCGCGTCGCCGGTGATGCTTTCCGACAGCGCGATGCGGTCGTCGATCTCGATGTGGAACACGTCCAGCGACAGGTCGAAGTGCTCGCCGATGCGGCTGGTGAAGCCCAGGCTGGCGTTGACCGACTTCTCCGGGTCCAGCGCCTGCGCGCCGAGGGCGCGGGCGATCGGGTTGTTGACCGACAGCAGGCGGCCCTGGGTCAGCTGGCCGGCGGCGTTGTAGCCGGTGGAGGTGGACTCGTAGCCGATCTGCGCCAGCGACGGCGCGCGGAAGTTGTTCGACAGCGCGCCGCGCAGGGCGAACGCCGGGGCGAACTCGTAGCGCGCGGCCACCTTGCCGGTCAGTTCGCCGCCGAAGTCGCTGTAGTGCTCGTAGCGCACGGCCACGTCGGTGGTCAGCTTCTCGCCGAAGCTGCTGGACAGCGCGGCGTAGACGCTGGCGACGTCGCGGTCGAGGTCGGCCACGTCCTGCGGGGTCAGGCCGCCGCCGGCCTGCGAGCCGGTGGGGCGGTCGGTGTACGGGCCGGCGGCGTAGCTGGCGGGATCGCCGGCGCCGGTCTCGTACTCCTCCAGGCGGAACTCGGCGCCGAACGCCAGGTCGTGGGTGGCGCCGCCGCCGCCGAAGCCGCGGCTCAGGTCGACGTTGGCCAGCGTCTGCGAGGACTCGTAGTCGCCGGTCTTGAAGCGGGTCGGACTGGCCGGGCCGAGCGAGGCGTTGAGCGAGTCGCGCAGGCGGTAGGTGAAGCTGTTGCCGCCGTGGTTGAGGCTGGCGTCGTAGCTCCATTCGCCCCACTGCCCGCGGAAGCCGCCGACCAGCGCCACGTCCTGGTTCTCGCCCAGCGACACCGGGCGGAAGCCGTCCGGGTACACCTCGGGCCAGTTCGCCTCGCCTTCCGGGTAGCGGAAGTAGTTGGCGCCGACGGTGTCGCGCTTGTTGTAGGTGCCGAAGAGGTAGAACTCGGCCGCCTCGCCGATCGGCAGGCCGGCGTTGACCCAGGCGTTGATGTCCTTGGATTGGCCGTCGCCCAGGTGGTAGTTGCGCTGGCCCTGCACGGCCAGGTTGGCCGGCGTCTGGTCCCACGGCGGCACCTGGTCGAAGCCGGCGCGGTTGGTGGCCTCGCGGTTCTTCAGTTCGAAGCCGACGCGGAAGAAGCCGCCATCGCCCACGGCCGTGCCGACCTTGCCGGACAGGAAGCTGGTCTGGCCGTCGGTGAGGGTCCGGTGGATCGGCTCCACGTCGGTGTGGTGCAGGCCGAAGCTGGCTTCCCAGGCGCCGCCCTCGGGTGCGTCGTCGAGGATGATGTTGACCACGCCGGCCACCGCGTCGGAGCCGTACTGCGCGCCGGCGCCGTCGCGCAGCACTTCGATGCGCTTGATCGCGCTGACCGGGATCGCGTTGAAGTCCACCGGCGTGGTGCCGCGGCCGATCTTGGAGCCGGTGGTGACCAGCGCGGTGGTGTGGCGGCGCTTGCCGTTGACCAGCACCAGCACCTGGTCGGGCGCCAGGCCGCGCAGCTGCGCGGCGCGCACGTGGTCGGCGCCGCCGGAGTTGGACTGGCGCGGGAAGTTGAACGACGGCAGCAGCGCCTGCAGCGCGCTGCCCAGTTCGCCGTTGAGCACGCCGGCCTTGCGGATGTCCTCGGCGGTCAGCACGTCGATGGGCGAGGTGGATTCCAGCGCGGTGCGGTCGCTGGCGCGGGTGCCGGTGACGATCACCGCGTCCAGGTCGGTGGTGCCGGTGGCGGGCGCCTGCTGGGCGGCGGCGGGGAAGGCGAGCGCGAGCGCGATGGCAGCGCCGAGCGGCGCCACGGGATGGCGGGACATGGAAACTCCTGGCTGAGGGGTACGGGAAAGGGTGGAGCGGACGACGGAGGCCGGATCAGCAACGACAGCCGCAGCCGCCGGTCCCGCGAGGGGAGAGACCAGGGGGAACGCGGGCGGCTGCGGGTCGTGCGGTCGGCATCGGGACAGGCTGTGTCGTGAGGGTCGTCGTCCCCGGTCTGTCGGCTGTGCCGGGGTGGCCCAACCTTACACCGCCGGTTCCGCCGCGTGTCCGCTCCGCGGCATGCCGGGATGCCATGTGGTCATTCCCAGCGGTTATTTCGATGCGCGATGATGTCGGCCGACAGTACGCGTCCCCGCAGGAGTTCCCCCATGTTGCCGAGAAGCCTTTTCCTTGCCGCGCTGCTGGCCGTGTCCGGATGCGCCAGCGTCGGCGCCGCCGACGCGCCGCCGGCCGCCGCCACCTCGTCCCTGCACGGCGACGCGCTGCGGCCCGCGCAGGCGACCGGCTGGGTGCGCAGCGAGCTGTACTTCGGCGTCGGCAAGGAGACCGGCCCGGCGGATCGCCCGCAGGCCGAGCCCATCACCGAGGAGGCGTGGCGCGCGTTCCTGGACAAGGAAGTGACCGCGCGCTTCCCCGACGGCCTGACCGTATTCGACGCCTACGGCCAGTGGCTGTTCCGCGGCGCCGCCGAGCCGAACCGGCTGAAGACCAAGGTGCTGGTGGTGCTGCACGAGGACACCCCGCAACGCCGTGCCGACATCGAGGCCATCCGGCTGGCATGGAAGCAGGCCACCGGCCACCAGTCGGTGCTGTGGTCGCGGCACGCGGTGGACGTATCCTTTTGAGGCAGGAGTGAGTGGAGAGGAGTGAGTAGTGAGTAAGAGCGCTGCTTCTCCTCTCTGTAGATCATTCTGCTGTTGCTCACTCCTCACTTCTTCCCGCTCACTTCTCAATGGGTGGCGTGGCCGCGGCAGGTGGCGAATATCCTTCCGAGGCAGGAGTGAGCGGGAAGAAGTGAGGAGTGAGCGAAAATCGCTCATGGCCTTGCTCTGCCGTTACTCACTTCTCACTCCTCTTCACTCACACCTCATCCCATGACCGATCAAGCACGCAGCGGCAAATGGTTCGTCCCCGGCGACCTCAACGGCTTCTTCGGCCTGGTCGTCGACAACCTGTCCATCCTGGGCTTCATCGCCGCCGCGCTGATCGGCATCTTCCAGTTCCCGGCCGAGGTGGTGTTCACCCGCATGTTCCCCGGCACCGCGCTGGGCGTGCTGGTCGGCAACCTGATCTACACGTGGATGGCGCACCGGCTGGCGGCCAGGACCGGCCGCGACGACGTCACCGCGATGCCGCTGGGCCTGGACGCGCCGACCAGCATCGGCATGGCGCTGCTGGTGCTGGGCCCGGCCTTCGTCGGCTTCAAGCAGGCCGGGCTGGACGAACAGGCCGCCGCCATCGCCACCTGGCAGCTGGGCATGGCCTCGCTGGTGGTGATGGGCGTGCTGAAGCTGGTGCTGTCGTTCTTCGGCGACGCGGTCACGCGCGCGGTGCCGCGCGCCGGGCTGCTGGGCTCCATCGGCGGCGCAGCGCTGACGCTGCTCGGCTTCCTGCCGCTGATCGAGACGCTGCGGCAACCGGTGGTGGGCTTCGTGACGTTCGGCCTGCTGCTGTACGTGCTGGTGGCGAAGGGGAAGCTGCCGGTCAGGATTCCCGGCGTGCTGCTGGCTTTCATCGTCGGCACCACGCTGTACTACGGACTGGGCCTGGCAGGCCTGGGCGCGCCGGGCTTCGCCGTGCCGGACGCGGTGCCGCTGGCGGTGACGCTGCCGCTGCCCACGCTGGGCTGGGTGGACGGGCTGGCCCATACCGTGCCCTACCTGCCGCTGCTGCTGCCGTTCGGCCTGCTGATGGTGGTGGGCGGCATCAACGTCAGCGAAAGCGCGCGCGCGGCCGGCGACGACTACCGCACCCGCGACGTGCTGCTGGCCGAAGCGGTGTCCACGCTGGTCGCCGGCGTCTGCGGCGGCGTGGCGCAGACCACCCCCTACATCGGCCAGCCCGCGTACAAGCACATGGGCGCGCGCAAGGGCTACACGCTGCTGACAGGCCTCTTCATCGGCCTGGGCGGCGTGCTGGGCTACGTGTCGGGGCTGGTGCAGTGGCTGCCGGTGGCGGTGCTGGCGCCGATCATCGTCTACGTGGGCCTGGACATCACCGTGCAGGCCTTCACCGAGACCCCGCGCAAGCACGCCATCGCGGTGGCCCTGGGCTTCCTGCCGTCGGTGGCCTACCTGCTGACGATCAAGTTCGGCAATCCGGCGTGGATCCCGCCGGACCGCTTCGCCGGCCTGTACGAAGGCGTGGACGGCCACGGCCTGCCGGACCTGGCCACCATCGTCACCCTGGGCAACGGCTTCATCATCACCGCGATGATCTGGACCACCGCCCTGGTGGCGCTGATCGACGGCCGCAACGGCCGCGCGGTCGTCGCGCTGCTGGTGGGCGCCGTGCTGACGTTGTTCGGCGTCATCCACTCGGTCGACCCGCGCGGTGGCATCTACCTGCCGTGGGCGGTGGAGGGCCTGCGGGCGACCATCCTGTGGCAGTTCGCCGGCGCCTACGCGGCGCTGGCGGCGGTGTTGGGGCTGCTGTCGCTGCAGAAGAGGGCGTAGCCCGGGGACCCCGTCCCGTTGCCGCCCTTGCAGGAGGGGCTTCAGCCCCGACCCAGACCTGCCGGGAGGGGAAGGCGGCGCGGTGGCGCGCCTTCTCTGGTCGCGACTGACGTCGCTCCCACAGGGCATGGCTTCCGGGGAGGATCATGGTCGGGGCTGAAGCCCCTCCTACAGGAGGCTCTGGGCTGAATCCGCATCTCGCAGGGGCTTGAAACACCCCGGCTCAACCGCATCTGGGTAGCATCGGCTGGCGTTCGCCGGCCCCTTCTCTTCCCGAGGTTCCCCCGATGCGGATGGACAAACTCACTTCGCGTTTCCAGCAGGCGCTGGCCGACGCGCAGTCGCTGGCCGTGGGCCGCGACAACACCCTGATCGAACCGGTCCACGTGCTGGTCGCGCTGCTGGAGCAGCAGGGCGGCAGCACGCGGCCGCTGCTGGCGCAGGCCGGCGTCAACGTGCCCGTGCTGCGCGAGCGGCTGGGCGAAGCGCTGGACAAGCTGCCCAAGGTCACCGGCCAGGCCGGCAACCTGTCCATCGGCAACGACCTGGCGCGGCTGCTCAACGTCACCGACAAGCTGGCGCAGGAGAACGGCGATACCTACATCGCCAGCGAGTGGTTCCTGATGGCGGCGCTGGACGACGCCGGCGAGGCGGGACAGGAACTGAAATCCAGCGGCGCCGACAAGCAGAAGCTGCGCGCCGCCATCGACCGGTTGCGCGGGGGTGAGAAGGTGCAGTCCGACAACGCCGAAGACCAGCGCCAGGCGCTGGAGAAGTACACCATCGACCTGACCGAGCGCGCCGAGTCCGGCAAGCTGGACCCGGTGATCGGCCGCGACGAGGAGATCCGCCGCACCATCCAGGTCCTGCAGCGCCGCACCAAGAACAACCCGGTGCTGATCGGCGAGCCCGGCGTGGGCAAGACCGCCATCGTCGAGGGCCTGGCCCAGCGCATCGTCAACGGCGAGGTGCCGGAAGGGCTGCGCGGAAAGCGCGTGCTGAGCCTGGACATGGGCGCGCTGATCGCCGGCGCCAAGTTCCGCGGCGAGTTCGAGGAGCGGCTGAAGGCCGTGCTCAACGACCTGGCCAAGAACGAGGGCCAGATCATCCTCTTCATCGACGAACTGCACACCATGGTCGGCGCCGGCAAGGCCGAGGGCTCGATGGATGCGGGCAACATGCTGAAGCCGGCGCTGGCGCGCGGCGAACTGCACTGCATCGGCGCGACCACGCTGGACGAGTACCGCAAGTACGTGGAGAAGGACGCCGCGCTGGAGCGCCGCTTCCAGAAAGTGTTCGTCGGCGAGCCGAGCGTGGAGGACACCATCGCCATCCTGCGCGGCCTGAAGGAGAAGTACGCCGTGCACCACGGCGTGGAGATCACCGACCCGGCCATCGTCGCCGCGGCCACGCTGAGCCACCGCTACATCGCCGACCGCCAGCTGCCGGACAAGGCCATCGACCTGATGGACGAGGCCGCCAGCCGCATCCGCATGGAGATCGACTCCAAGCCGGAGGAGATGGACCGCATGGAGCGCCGGCTGATCCAGTTGAAGATCCAGCGCGAGGCACTGAAGAAGGAGAAGGACGCGCAGTCGAAGCAGCGCCTGGCCGACCTGGAGTCCGAGATCGAATCGCTGCAGCGCGAGTTCAACGACCTGGAGGAGATCTGGAAGGCCGAGAAGGCCACGCTGACCGGCGCGACGAAGATCAAGGAGCAGATCGAGCGCGCCAAGCTGGAACTCGAAGCCGCCCAGCGCAAGCAGGACTACGCGCGCATGAGCGAACTGCAGTACGGCCGGATCCCGGAACTGGAGAAGCAGCTCGCCGCCGCGCAGGAAGCCGAGCAGAAGGGCTTCCGGCTGCTGCAGGACAAGGTGACCGACGAGGAGATCGCCGAGGTCGTCAGCCGCTGGACCGGCATCCCGGTCAGCAAGATGCTGGAAGGCGAGCGCGAGAAGCTGCTGAAGATGGAGGACGCGCTGCGCGGCCGCGTGATCGGCCAGGAAGAGGCGATCAAGGTCGTCTCCGACGCCGTGCGCCGTTCGCGCGCCGGCCTGAGCGATCCCAACCGCCCGAGCGGCTCGTTCCTGTTCCTCGGCCCGACCGGCGTCGGCAAGACCGAGTTGTGCAAGGCGCTGGCCGAGTTCCTGTTCGACAGCAGCGATGCGATGGTCCGCATCGACATGAGCGAGTTCATGGAGAAGCACGCGGTCAGCCGCCTGATCGGCGCGCCTCCGGGCTACGTGGGCTACGAGGAAGGCGGTTATCTCACCGAGGCCGTGCGCCGCCGCCCGTACAGCGTGATCCTGCTGGACGAGGTGGAGAAGGCGCACCCGGACGTGTTCAACATCCTGCTGCAGGTGCTGGATGACGGCCGTCTGACCGACGGCCAGGGCCGCACGGTGGACTTCCGCAACACTGTCATCGTGATGACGTCCAACCTCGGTTCCAGCCTGATCCAGGAGATGGCGGGCGACACGCCGGAGAGCTACACGCAGATGAAGGCCGCGGTGATGGGCGTGGTGCAGGCGCACTTCCGCCCGGAGTTCATCAACCGGCTCGACGACATCGTCGTGTTCCATCCGCTGGACAAGGCGCAGATCCGCGAGATCGCCCGCATCCAGACGCGCTACCTGGCCAAGCGGCTGGCCGAGCGGCAGATCGCGCTGGAACTGGACGATTCGGCGCTGATGCTGCTGGGCAACGTCGGCTTCGACCCGGTGTACGGCGCACGGCCGCTGAAACGCGCGATCCAGGCGCAACTGGAGAACCCGCTGGCGCAGAAGATCCTGTCCGGCGAGTTCGGCGCCGGCGACACGGTGCGCGTGCACGCCGAAGGCGGGCAGCTGCGCTTCGAGCGGCGCCCGGGCCGGGACTGAGCGCCGTACGTGCCGTGGGCCCCGCGTGAGCGGGAGCCCCTCGGCTTCCTTGAAGGCAAGTAGCGCGCGGCTCCCGCGTGCGCGAAGGCCGCGCGCGCCGCCATCCGCGTCGATCGCGCTGCGGCGGCGCGGCGGGTCGTCCTGTCACATTAGTGCTTCCGCTATCGCGCTGCTCCGTGCGCCGGAGTAGTGTGACCCCGTAGCGACGCGGAAAGGGGGCGCGTGCCCGCGCCGTCGTCGCCCGTGGGGGATGGACGCGGAGATGGAGGCACGACGTCGCGCCTGGTGGATCGATGCGGGGCTGCTGTCGCTGGCCAGCGTGCTGCTGCAGGGCGTCGACGTCGAATACAGCGCGCACTTCTTCGATCATGTCGTGAGCAACGCCTCGCTGCTGCACGCCGAGGCCGGCCTGCTGCTGGCCGCGGCGCTGCTCGGCCGCGACCGCCGCGTGCTGGCGACGGCGTTCCTGGCCAACTTCCTGTACTGGACGTGGCGGGTGCTGCGGCAGGGCAACGAAGACCTGTTCTTCCTCGGCGTCGCCGCGCTGATCGCGCTGCTGCACTGGCGCTGGATGGTGGCCTGCGCGCACTGGGCCGGCGGCCCCTTCGGCAGCCGGCAGCGGCTGCTGGTGTCCGGCATGGGGCGCTACGTGCTGGTCTGCCTGCTGCTGTACCCGCTGGGCTCGGCGACGCTGGGGGCCGTGCTGATCACCGTGGTCGAGGGCCTGTCCGCGACGGTCGCCAACGTCTTCGTGCAGCAGTTCCTCGCCAAGCACGTCGGCGTGGGCGCGCTGACGCTGCCGCTGCTGCTGCTGTGGAGCGACGAGCGGCTGCGGCAGGTGCGCTGGCACCGCTGGACGGCGGCCGCGGCCTGGGCGTGCATCGGCCTGCTGGTCGCGGGCCTGCTCGAGGACATGCAGGTGCCGGGGCTGCGCGCGCTGGTGGTGCTGGTCTACGACTACCGCGCGCTGGTGGGGGCGCTGCTCGGCGTCGCCATGCTGCTGTGGCGGGTGGAATACTCGATGCCGGTGCTGCTGCTGGTGCACCTGGTGCTGCTGCACGGGCTGACCGACCAGGCGCAGCGGGCGGTGGTGCCGGTGGAGATGCTGCGCCTGCTGATGCACCTGGCCGAATGCAACTTCATGGCGCTGATCCTGGCGATGCTGTTCATGCTCAACCGCGAGCGCCGGCAGCGCTACCACCACGTCCGCGCCATGTGCCGGCACGACGCCAGCACCGGCCTGGACAACGCGCACGCGCTGCGCGAAGCGTGGCGCAACGCGCCCGCGTCGCCGCCGGTGCTGGGCTTCCTGCTGCTGGACCAGGTGGAACGCGTGCTCGGCAGCTACGGCTGGCGCGCGCAGATGTTGTTGCTGCGGGAAGCGGGCCGGACGATGGCGCCGCTGGCGCGGCCCTACCACTTGGGCGGCGGGCAGTTCGTGCTGCTGCCGCGCGGGCCGGGCGAGGCCGACGGTGGCGCGGCCGCGCTGGAGGAGGTCCTCCGGCGCCTGCAGGCCTACGTCTTCCGCTGGCAGGGCGCGCAGCTGCGGATGACGCCCTACCTGGGCCTGGCGCATCCCGACCGGCTCGGCGCGCAGGCGCTGGACGAATGCCTGGCCAACGCCTGCGACGCGGCGCTGACGGCGCGGCGCGAAGGCGAGCGCAGCCCGCTGCCGTACGCGACGGCGTCGCAGGGCGGCAGCGCGCCGGAGGCGCGGCGGCACCGCCTGGCCGCGGCGGCCGAGGCGCTGGCCTGCGTGCACGCCGGGCGCGTCGAGCTGCACGTGCAGCCGATCGTGCGCATCGACGGCGGCCCCGCCGACGCGGGGTTCCAGGGCGAGGTGCTGTGCCGCCTGCGCACCGCGGAGGGATGCCTGCTGGCGCCGGCGGAATTCATCGCCGACCTGGAGGAGAGCGGCCACGCCTCCGAGCTGGACATCGCCGTGATCGAATGCCTGTTCGACTGGCTGCGCGCGCATCCGCAGGCCCTGCCGGGGATCGCCCGGCTGGGCATCAACCTCAGCGGCAAGAGCCTGGCCTCGGCCTCGTTCCGCGCCCGCTTCGCCGAACTGCTGCGCCATCCGCCGCTGCCGCACCGCGCGCTGTGCTTCGAGCTGACCGAGACCGCGGTGATCACCGGCCAGGAATCGGCGCTGCGGCTGTTCCAGGAACTGCGCGCGCACGGCTGCCGGCTGGCGCTGGACGACTTCGGCAGCGGCGTGCAGAACTTCGAGCGGCTCAAGCAGATGCCGGTGGACAGCCTGAAGATCGACGGCCAGTTCGTGCGCAACCTGCAGACGCAGCCCAGCGACCTGGAGATCGTGCGCGCCGCGGTCGCCGTCGCCCGGGCCCACGGCCTGAGCACCGTCGCCGAATACGTGGAAAGCGCCAGCCTGGTCGAGCACCTGCGAGCGCTGGGCGTGCAATGGGGGCAGGGCTACCACCTCGGCCGCCCGGGCCCGATCGAGGCCTGGCTGCTGCCGGACGAGGCGCTGGCGCTCTCTTCCTAGCCGTTCTCATGCCGTGGCCGGGCCCGTCCGTCCGCGGCGTTGGATACAGACCACGGGGCGTTCCGCGGAGCGGCGGCGCGCCCCGGTGCTCGAATTCATGTCACGATGACGGTGTCGGGGGACTGATCGAGTGACGATGGCCGAACGCGCCGGACAGGACGTGAAAGGCTTGGGCAGGGGCGCCAAGATCCTGCTGCTGGGCGGCCTTTGCCTGGCGCTGCAGCAGGTCCCGATCAGCTACCGCATCGATTTCTTCGGCGACCAGGCCGACGCCTCGCTGGCGCACCTGCATACCGGCCTGCTGCTGGCCATCGCCATGCTGGACCGCGACCGCTGGGTGGTGGCCGGGTGCTTCCTGATCACGCTGGCCGGCTGGATGGCCCGCCAGTCCTATTTCGACGGCGGCCCCAGCCTGATGCTGCTGTGGGGAGCGCTGGCCTACCTGTTCAACTACGTCTGGACGATGGCCTGCGCGCACCTGGCCGGCTGGCCGCGCGACCGGCCGCACGACGCCGTGCAGCGGCACGACCTGCTGCGCTTCGCCGGCATGGGCCTGCTGCTGTATCCGGTGGGGCTGGCGCTGGCCGGCTCCACCATCGTGTTCCTGTCGACGCCGGAAGCCGCGCTCAGCGCGGTGTTCCAGACCTTCTTCGCCAAGCAGTTCGGCGTGGCCGTGGTGACGCTGCCGCTGGTCATCGCCTGGGGCGAGCGCGCGCGCAAGGGCGCCCGCCCGGACGTGATGGTGCAGTGGTGGTGGCCGGTGCTGCTGGGCGGCGGCCTGGCGGTCAGCCTGTGGGCCGCGGTGCAGGTGCGGCACGCGCTGAGCGGCGACCTGCAGCCGCGGATCGTGCTGATGGACTACCGCTTCGCGCTGCTGGCGGTGCTGGCCTGGTGCATGCTGCGGCTGCCGCCGCGCTACGCGATGCTGGCGCTGGCCGCGACCCTGCTGCTGCTGGTGGGCGCGGTGGCGGGCACCGCGCAGTACGGCAACACCCCGGTGGGGTTCTTCAACCTGCTGCACATCGCGCTGGAGGTGAACATCCTGCTGCTGGCGATGTCGTACCTGTGGCTGAGCCACCGCGACCGCTTCGAACTGGCCGAGCGGCTGTCCGGCGAGACCCTGCGCGACCAGGTCACCGGCCTGCCCAACCTGAAGGCGCTGCGCGAGCGCATGGCGCGGCCGGTGCCGCGCACGGAACTGGGCTACCTGCTGCTGGACCAGACCGACACGCTGGTGGCCGGCTTCGGCCTGGACACGCAGGCCGAGGCGATGAACACCACCGCGCGGCGGCTGGACGACATGGTGGAGACCTACTACGTGGGCACCGGCCAGTTCGCGCTGCTGCCCAGGGCCGGCGCCGACCCGGACCTGTGGGAGCGGCTGATCGCGCGGGTGGAGCACGCCGAGATCGAGGTCGACGGCCAGCCGATGCGGCTGCTGCCGTACCTGGGCGTGGCGGCGTTCAACGGCGCGCAGCGCAACGTGGTCGACCTGGCGGTGGTGACCGCCTCGCACCTGGCCTTCGAGGCGCGCCACCACAGCGAGGTGCGGCCGCGCTACAGCGAGGTGGGCGACACCCTGGTGCGCCGTTCGCAGCGCAAGCAGCTGCAGGACGCGGCCGAGGCGCTGGCCTGCCTGCGCAACGAGCGCGTGGCCTTGTACTTCCAGCCGATCCGCCCGCTGGAGCAGGACGAGGACGGCGCGCGGCCGCCCGCGCTGGTGGGCGAGGTGCTGTGCCGGCTGGCCGACGAGCGCGGCGACCTGATCCCGCCGGCGCGCTTCATGGGACCGCTGGAAGCCGCGGGGCGCGGCGCCGAGCTGGACCTGGCGGTCGTGCGCGCGCTGTTCCGCCTGCTGCGCAAGACGCCCGAGGCGCTGCCGCATTGCCGCCAGGTCGGGATCAACCTGACCGGGCAGAGCCTGGCCTCGATGAGCTTCCAGGTGGAACTGCGTACCCTGCTGGCCGGCGCGCCGCTGCCGATGAACGCGATCTGCTTCGAGGTCACCGAGACCGCGGCCATCTCCAACACGGCCGCGGCCAACCACCTGCTCAGCGACCTGCGCGCGCTGGGCTGCCGCATCGCCATCGACGACTTCGGCACCGGCATGCAGAGCTTCGCGCGCCTGCGCGAGCTGCCGGTGGACATCATCAAGATCGACGGCTCGTTCGTGCGCAACGTGGTCCAGCACGGCAAGGACCACGCGGTGGTGCAGGCCTCGGTGGCGGTGGCGAACGCGTTCGGCGCGGAGACGGTGGCCGAGTTCGTCGAGGACGAGGAGACCGAGGCGTGCCTGCGCGAACTGGGCGTGGACTACGTGCAGGGCTACCTGTACGGCGCGCCGCGCCCGCTGGCCGAGGTATTGGCCGAAGTGGCCGCCGAGGCGACCGCCCTGTCGCGGCCCTGACCGGGCGCGGACCGCGCGACCGGCGCATGGCCGGCGCGGAGGCGAGTCGAGTGCGCCGGCCCGTGGCGCTGGGCGCGCGGGATCAGGCGGCGCTGCTGCGCAGCGGCCGGTACGGCGGCGTGGACATCACCATCTCGGCCAGCGAGAACGCCAGTTCGCGCTCGGCCAGCACCGCGCCGTCGGCGCCGTGCTCCAGCAGGTGCTTCACTTCGCCCTCGCTGTGCGCGCGCGCCAGCAGGGTCAGCGAGGGGTTGATCGCGCGCAGCTTGGCCAGCGCCTCGCCGGCCTCCAGCGGCTGCGGGATGGCCAGCACGGCGATCTTGGCGCGTTCGGGGTGCGCCTCGGCCAGCACCCGGTCGGCGGCCGCGCTGCCGCGGATGGCGGGGATGCCGGCGTCGTGCGCGCGGGCGACGTGGTCGCCGTTGTCGTCGATCACGATCAGCGGCACGCCGCGGTCGCGCAGCACGCGCGCCAGCTCGCTGCCGACGCGGCCGTAGCCGATGATGATGGCGTGGTCGGTGACGTCCAGCGACGGGCCGGGCGGCGATTCCTGCCCCGCCGTGGCCTCGGCCCGCGCCTCGTGCCGGGCCTGCCAGCGGTCGAGCAGGCCGAACACCAGCGGATTGAGCATGATCGACACCAGCGCGCCGGCCAGCACCAGCGACTGGCCGGCCGGCGGCAGGATCTTCAGCGCCACGCCGAGGCCGGCGATGATGAAGGCGAACTCGCCGATCTGCGCCAGCGAGGCCGAGATGGTCAGCGCGGTGCCCTTGGAGTGGCCGAACGCGCGCACGATGAAGAACGCCGCCGCCGACTTGCCGAACATGATGATCAGCACCGTCGCCAGCACCTGCCACGGGTGCTGGACCAGGATCATCGGGTCGAACAGCATGCCCACCGAGACGAAGAACAGCACCGCGAACGCGTCGCGCAGCGGCAGCGAGTCGTGCGCGGCCTTGTGGCTCAGTTCGGACTCGTTGAGCATCATGCCGGCGAAGAACGCGCCCAGCGCGAACGACACCCCGAACAGCGCCGCCGCCCCGAACGCCACGCCCAGCGCGATGGCCAGCACCGACAGCGTGAACAGCTCGCGCGAGCCGGTGCCGGCGATCTTCTCCAGGATCCACGGGATGACGCGGCGGCCGCCGAGCAGCATCACCGCCACGAACAGGCCCAGCTGCACGAAGGTCCAGCCGATCGAGGCCAGCACGCTGCCGACGCTGTGGCCCTGGCCGGCGGCGTCCGGGCCGAACACGTCGGCGATCACCGGCATCATCACCAGCGCGATGACGCAGGCCAGGTCCTCCACGATCAGCCAGCCCACCGCGATCTTGCCGCGGGTGGTCTCCAGCAGGCGGCGCTCCTCCATCGCCCGCAGCAGCACCACGGTGGAGGCGGTGGCCAGCGAGAAGCCGAAGATCACGCCATGCAGCGTCGGCCAGCCCATCACCGAGGCCACGCCCCAGCCCAGCAGCGTGGCCACCGCGATCTGGCCGATGGCGCCGGGGATGGCGATGGCCTTGACCGCCATCAGGTCCTTCAGCGAGAAGTGCAGGCCCACGCCGAACATCAGCAGCATCACGCCCAGTTCGGCCAGCTGGTTGGCCAGCGCCTGGTCGGCGACGAAGCCGGGCGTGAACGGGCCGACGAAGATGCCCGCCACCAGGTAGCCGACCAGCGGCGAGAACCGCAGCTTCTGGGCGAGCGCGCCCAGCACGAAGGCCACGGCGAGGCCCACCGCGATGATGTTGATCAGGTCGGTGTCATGGTGCATCTAGAGACATGTTTCCTCGGCGCGACCGGTCGAGTGTCGCCGATGCGGGCGCCATGCCGCAAACGGAACCGGCGTTCCGGACCGGTCCGCGGGCGGCGGGAGGACGCGCGCGGCCCCGCGCGGACGGGCGCGGGCGCCGGAACGGGAACGCCCCGCGCGGGGCGGGGCGTTCCGGTCGGCTCAGGTGCGCGCGCTCACCACGTGTAGGCGATCCGCCCGTACACGTAGGCGCCGTTGAAACCGAACGGCGACTGGCTGCTGTAGGGGAACTGGCCGCTGTTGGAGTTCGGGAAGATGGTGCGGTCCGGGTACTCGTCCAGGAGGTTGTCCGCGCCCAGGGTCAGCGTCCAGTGCTCGCTCGGGCGGTAGCTGGCCGAGGCGTCCAGCACCCACTTGGCGCCGTAGGTCTGGTCGTTGGCGGGGTTGCCGGTCTCGCTGACGCGGGTGGTGAACTCGCCGTAGCGGGTCGCGCCGAAGACGAAGTCCCAGTGCGCCAGGTTCCATGCCGCCGTCAGCGTCGCCTTGTCGCGCGGATAGCCCTCCTCGATGCGGCCCTGCTCGTCGCGGCCGATGCGCCAGAGGTTGGCGCCCAGGGCGTCCAGTTCCGGCGGGTTCGGCGCGATGCGCTGGATCTCGGTCTTGTTGTAGTTGTAGCCGGCGGTCAGGTTGAGGCTGCTGTTGGCCAGCGGGACCGTGTACTGCGCGATGACGTCGATGCCGCGCGTGCGGGTGTCCGCCGCGTTGGTGAAGTAGCGCGCGCTGGTCACGCCGTTCACGCCCAGGCTGGCCAGCAGCGCCTGCGCCGCGGCGTTGTCGCCGAGCAGCAGGTTGGAGGACAGCACGATGCGGTCGTCGATGTCGATCTGGTAGGCGTCGATGGTCACGTACAGGCGGTCCACCGGCTGCAGCACCAGGCCCAGGCCGTAGGACAGCGAGGTTTCCGCGGTCAGCGCGTCCGCGCCCAGCGCCTGCGCCACCGCGCCGGTGGCCGGGAACGTGCCGGACTCGAAGAAGCGGTCCAGGGTGGCGTTGTACTGCGAGGTCACCACTTGGTAGTACTGCTGGGCCAGCGCCGGCGCACGGAAGCCGCTGGCCACGGTGGCGCGCAGCGCGACCGCGTCGCTGAAGGCGTAGCGCGCCGACAGCTTGCCGGAGACCTCGCTGCCGAAGTCCGAGTAGTCCTCGTAGCGGCCGGCGATGCCGGCGGAGAACTTGTCGGTGAAGTCCGCTTCCAGCCCCGCGTACACCGCGTAGCTGTCGCGGTCCGAGTGCACGGCGTTGGTGGGGGTGAAGCCGCCGAAGCCCTGCGCGCCGCCGTTGGTGTACGAATCGGGCGCGCCGGGCGACTGGTTCCACTTCTCCTCGCGGTACTCGGCGCCGAACGACAGCGTGGCCGGGTAGGCCAGGCCGATCTCCAGCGCCTTGCTGACGTCGGCGTTCAGCACGTTCTGGGTGTACTCCAGCGCGCCGTCGTAGAAGCGGTGCGGGCTGGACGCGCCGAGGCTGTAGTTGATGGAGTTCTGGGTATAGAACGCCAGGTGGTTGTAGCCGTAGTTGTAGCTCACGTCCCAGCGCCAGCCGCTCTCGGTGTCGCCCTTCACGCCGGCGACCAGCGAGCGGTCCTGCGAGAGCTGGTTGATCTCCGGCACGTAGCCGTCCGGGTAGACCTGCGGCACCACCGGGTTGTGGCCGATCGAGCGGTAGAACGCGAACGAGGTGATGTCGCGGTTGCTGGCGATGGCGGTGGCGTAGGCGCTGACGTTGTCGCTGAAGTCGAAGCCGGCGTTGGCCGACACCGCGCCGGCGTCCACCTCCGGATCGCCGTAGACGAAGGCCACCGTGCCGATGGCGGGGTTGTTGCCGGTGTTCGGCGCGGTGCCCTGGTACGGGCCGGCGCGGTCGGTCCTGTCCTGCTGGGTCAGCTGGCCGGCCACGTGCACGAAGCCGCGGCCGCCGCCGAAGGACACGCCGGTGTCGCCGGACAGCTGGGTGTTGCGGCCATCGCCGGCCGAGTAGCCGCCCACGTCCGCGACCAGCGAACCGCCGCCGCCGGCGCCCTTCAGCACGATGTTGACCACGCCGGCGATGGCGTCGGAGCCGTACTGCGCCGAGGCGCCGTCGCGCAGCACTTCCACCCGCTCGATGGCGCTGACCGGGATGGCGTTCAGGTCCACCGCCGACGAGCCGCGGCCGATGCTGCCGTTGACGTTGACCAGCGCCGAGATGTGGCGGCGCTTGCCGTTGACCAGGATCAGCACCTGGTCCGGCGACAGGCCGCGCAGCTGCGCCGGGCGCACGCCGCTGGTGCCGTCGGTGACGGCCGGGCGCGGGAAGTTGAGCGAGGGCAGGGCGCGCGCCAGCGCGGTGGCCAGCTCGGTGGTGCCGGTGGCCTGCAGGGCCTCCGGGGTGATGATGTCGATCGGGGACTGCGACTCGGCCACGGTGCGGTCGGAGACGCGGGTACCGGTCACGATGAGGGTGTCGAGGGTGCGCGCCTCGCCCTGGGGCGGGGCGGATTCCTGCGCGGACACGGCGGGGACGACCAGGGCCAGGCTGATGGCGAAGGTCAATGGCGACAGCTTGCGGGTCATGGGGGGGAACTCCGGGAAGGACTGCTAAGTGGATCAGGGCTTGCAAAGTTTCCTTTGAAACCATGGACTTAAGTGATACCTGCTCTGGTTACAGGGCCTTGACATGCGTGTCAATGGTTTCTTAACAACCGTGGGCGGGTGCGCTATCGATAAACTACGCGGCCGCTTCCGCCCAAATCCCCTTAGGTTGTTTCTTGATTTCCCTTCGTAATTTCGCGCTGCGCCGCGGCGAGCGCCTGCTGCTGTCCAACGTCGACCTGACCCTCCACGCCGGCTACCGGGTGGGCGTGGTCGGCCGCAACGGCGCCGGCAAGTCCAGCCTGTTCGCGGCCGTGCAGGGCGAACTGGAGGCCGACAAGGGCGACCTCGACCTGCCCGGCAAGGTGCGCATCGCCAGCGTGGCCCAGGAAACCCCCTCGTTGCCCGACCCGGCGCTGTCCTTCGTGCTGGGCGGCGACACCGAGGTGGCCGCCGTGCTGCGCGCCGAGGCCGACGCGACCGCGCGCGAGGACTGGGAGGCGGTCGCCAACGCGCACCAGCGGATGGCCGAACTGGGCGCCTACGACGCCGAGGCGCGCGCCGGCAAGCTGCTGCACGGCCTGGGCTTCCCCGCCGACACCCACGCGCGGCCGGTGTCGTCGTTCTCCGGCGGCTGGCGCGTGCGCCTGAACCTGGCGCGCGCGCTGATGATGCCCAGCGACCTGCTGCTGCTGGACGAACCCACCAACCACCTCGACATGGACGCGGTGCTGTGGCTGGAGCAGTGGCTGCTGAAGTACCCCGGCACGCTGCTGCTGATCTCGCACGACCGCGAGTTCCTCGACAACGTCGCCACCCACACCCTGCACCTGCACGGCGGCGGGGCGAAGCTGTACACCGGCGGCTACACCGACTTCGAGCGCCAGCGCGCCGAGCAGCTGCGCCAGCAGCAGATCGCGCACGAGAAGGAGCAGGCCGAGCGCGCCCACCTGCAGAGCTTCATCGACCGCTTCAAGGCCAAGGCCAGCAAGGCCAAGCAGGCGCAGAGCCGGATGAAGCGCCTGGCCAAGCTGGCCGGCACCGAAGCGGTGCGCGCCGAGCGCGAGTTCCGCATCGAGTTCGCCGAGCCGGCCAAGCTGCCGTTCTCGCTGATCCGGCTGAACCACGTGGAGGCCGGCTACCAGGCTGTAGGAGGGGCTTCAGCCCCGACCGCGGACAACAGAGACAAGAGCATCGGGGCTGAAGCCCCTCCTACAGTGATCCTCCACGACGTCGGCTTCGGCCTGGAGGCTGGCCAGCGCATCGGCCTGCTCGGCCCCAACGGCGCCGGCAAGACCACGCTGGTGAAGACGCTGGTCGGCGAGCTGCCGGTGCTGGCCGGTGAGCGCATGGCGCACCCGGACCTGCGCATCGGCTACTTCGCCCAGCACACGGTGGAGTCGCTGCATGCCGGCCAGTCGCCGATGGACCATTTCCGCGACCTCTCGCCGGACGCCAGCAACCAGTCGTTCCGCGACTTCCTGGGCAAGTGGAACTTCCCCGGCGACCGCGCGTTCGAGCCGGTGGACGGCTTCTCCGGCGGCGAGCGCGCGCGGCTGGCGCTGGCGCTGATCGCCTGGCAGCAGCCCAACGTGCTGCTGCTCGACGAACCGACCAACCACCTCGACCTGGAAATGCGCGAAGCGCTGGCCGAGGCGTTGAGCGACTTCGACGGCGCCATCGTCATGGTCAGCCACGACCGCCACCTGATCGGCCTGGTCTGCGACACGTTCTGGCGCGTGGCCGACGGCCAGGTCGAGCCCTTCGATGGCGACCTGGACGAATACGCCGCCTGGCTGCGCAGCCGCGCCACCGCGCAGGGCAGCAAGCCGCTGCGCAGCGAGCCCGCGCCGCCGCCGAAGCCGGCGCCCGCGCCGACGCGCAAGGCCAACCCGGTCAAGCTGGCCGCCGCCGAGGCGAAGGTCGCGGAACTGGAAGGCCGGCTGGCCGAGGTGGATGCGCGGCTGGCCGAACCCCAGACCTACGCCGACGCCGACCTCGCCGCGCGCCTGGGCCGCGATCGCGAAACGCTGCAGCAGCAGCTGGCCGAGGCCGAGACGGCCTGGTCGGCGTTGTACGACGAGGCTTGATTCCCCGGCCCGCCGTCCCCAATCACATCCCCGTTCGCACGCTCCCGCCCGACCGCCATGCCCATCTACGCCTTCGAATGCACCCAGTGCGGCCACAGCTTCGACCGCCTGCAGAAGCTGTCCGACCCCGATCCCGACACCTGCCCGGCCTGCAGCGCGCAGGCGGTGAAGCGGCAGCTGACCGCGCCGGCGTTCCGCCTGGCCGGCAGCGGCTGGTACGAGACCGACTTCAAGAAGGACGGCGACAAGAAGCGCAACCTCGCCGACGGCGGGGAGGGCGCCAAGCCGTCCACCGACGGCAAGCCGGCCGCGCCCGCGGCGGCGAAGACCGAGAGCGCGCCGGCCAAGAGCGACGCCAAGCCGGCGGCGCCGTCCTCGTCCGCCACCTGAGCGCGCCGGTGTAAGGTGGCGCCCTTCATCGAACGAGGGGACGCCATGAACAGGATCCACATGCTGGCGCTGGTGGCGCTGTGCGCCGCCGGCTGCCGGGCCGAGCCGGACGCGCGGTCCGCCGCGCCGGAGCGCTTCGACGCGGCACCGCCGCCGGCGTCCGTGGCCGAGCCCCGCGACCAGTTCCTCGCCAGCCTCCGGTCCCTGTGCGGCCAGGCCTATGCCGGCCGGATCACCGCCAACCAGCCTGCGTCGGCCGCGCCGGACCCGTTCGAGGGCAAGGCGCTGGTGATGCACGTGCGCGGCTGCGACGCGCCGGAGCGGGAAATCCGCGTGCCGTTCCACGTCGGCGCTGACCGTTCGCGCACCTGGGTGCTGACCCGCACCGGCGGCGGCCTGCGGCTCAAGCACGACCACCGCCATGAGGACGGTAGCCCGGACGTGGTGACGATGTACGGCGGCGACACCGCCGACGCGGGCACGGCGCAGCGGCAGGCGTTCCCGGTGGATGCCGAGTCGATGGCCATGTTCGAGCGCGAGGGGCTGGCCGCCTCGGTGACCAATACCTGGGCGATGGAACTGGTGCCCGGAAAGACCTTCGTCTACGAACTGAGCCGGCCGGGCGGGCGGCTGTTCCGGGTGGAGTTCGACCTGGCGAACCCGGTCGCGGTGCCGCCGGCGCCGTGGGGCAGCGACGCCGGCGGGTGAGGCGCCGGGCTTCATCGCCAGGCGCTGGGGCAAGCGCGAGGGGCATGGGGCAGCGATGCGGGTGGGTGAGGCGCCGGCCTTCATTGCCAGGCGCTGAGCCAAGCGCGAGGGGCATGGGGGGCAAGCGCTCGGGACAAGTGCCTCAATGGGTCCCAGCTTTCGCTGGGACGACGAAGGTCCACGCCGCTTGCCCCGTCGTCCCAGCGAAAGCTGGGACCCACATGGATGTTGGTGGCTGTCGTCGCTTGCCTGGAAGAAAGCGAATGACGGGATTTCAGCGCGGCCCGAAGCGGCCGCGGCAGCCGCGGTGCATCCAGGCCTGCGTGCCGGTGGTACAGCCCCAGCGGGTGGCTGTTCCGGGCGGAGTTCGACCTGGCGAACCCGGGCGCGGTGTCGCCGGGGGCGTGGGGCAGCGATGCGGGCGGTTGAGGCGCAGGGCTTCATCGCCAGGCGCTGGGCCAAGTGCGGGGGGCAAGCGCCAGGGGCATGAGGGCAAGCGCTTGGGGGCATGGGGGAAGCGCTCGGGGGCAAGTGCCTCAATGGGTCCCAGCTTTCGCTGGGACGACGAAGGTCCACGCCGCTCGCCCCGTCGTCCCAGCGAAAGCTGGGACCCGAATGGTTGTTGGCGGCTGTCGTCGCTTGCCTGGAAGGAAGCGAATGACGGGATCTCAGCGCGGCCCGAAGCGGCCGCGGCAGCCGCGGTCCACCCAGACCTGCGTGCCGGTGTAGCCCCAGTTGTAGCCTTCGCGGCAGCTGGTGTTCGATAGCTGCTGCTGCAGGATCGGCCGGCCCTGGCGCGCGTCGTAGGCGCAGGTCCGGCGGCGGTTGTCCTCGCTGCTGCAGGTGATGGTGTAGCCGGTGCCGCCGCCGCCCCAGGCGTTGCCCGAGTCGCGGAACTCGGCGCGGCAGCCGTTGCGCACCCAGATCGTGCCCGGGCGCTGGCCCCAGTTCTGGTTCTCGTTGCAGCGGGTCGAGGACAGCTGGCGCTGCACCACGGCGCGGCCGCGGAAGTCGGCGCGGCACTCGCGGTAGGCGTTGCCGGTGCTTTCGCACCGCACCGTGGCGCCGCCGCCGCCGCCGCCACCGGCGCCTTCGGCGAAGCGGCCGCGGCAGCCGCGGTCGACCCAGACCGTGCCGTTGCCGCTGCCCCAGTTCTGGCCTTCCACGCAGCGGGTGCTGGACAGGTTCTGCACCAGCACGGCGTTGCGGCGGAAGCCGGTGCGGCATTCGCGGCGGCGGTTGTCCTGGCTCTGGCAGACCACCTGGCCGCCGCCGGACGGGCCGGGGTTCCAGCCCCCGCCGCTGCCGCCGAGGGACTGGGCGATGTCCTGCCGGATCCGGCTGAAGGTCCAATTGGAGCGGTTGACCTGGTCCAGGTAGAAGCGGAGCTGGTCGTCCGGGATCCGGCGGCCGCGGGACTGTTCGGAATACTCCAGGCCGATCACCCGGGTCTGGTCCTGCACGGACAGCGTGCGCAGGTTCTCCGGCGCGTAGGCGCGCGTGCCGACCTGGGCGGCGGCATGGCCGGCCATGAAGGCCAGCAACAGCACGAACGCGGACTGCAACAGCGGCTTCTTCATGGCGGCGCCCTCCGGGGAGGCGACAGCATACGCCGGGGCCGTTAAGCCGGTGCGGGGACGCGAGGCCGGCGGACGGGGGAACGGTTAGACTAGGCGGCTCGATCAGCCTGCGGCGGCAGGCCGGCCACGGCCGGCGGGCCGCGGCGTAAAACCTTCCGGCCCCGGCCGGACGACCCTGTGGAGCCCCCATGCGTACCCATTTCTGCGGCCTCGTCGACGAGGCCTTGATCGGCCAGACCGTGACCCTGTGCGGCTGGACCGATGTCGCCCGCAACCTCGGCGGCGTGTGCTTCATCGACCTGCGCGACCACGAGGGCATCGTGCAGGTGACGGTGGATCCATCCCAGGCCGAGGTGTTCAAGGTCGCCGCGTCGCTGGGCTACGAGGACGTGCTGCAGGTCGAGGGCGTCGTGCGCGCGCGCGAAGCCGTGAACGCGAAGATCCGTACCGGCAAGGTGGAAGTGATCGCCACGAAGATCACCGTGCTAAACAAGGCCGAGCCGCTGCCGTTCCACCACCACGAGAACCCGGGCGAGGACGTGCGCCTGAAGTACCGCTACCTGGACCTGCGCAGCCCCGAGATGCAGCGCAAGCAGCGCACCCGCATCCGCCTGGTGCAGGCGCTGCGCCGCTGGCTGGACGCGCGCGGCTTCCAGGACATCGAGACGCCGATCCTGACCAAGGCCACGCCCGAGGGCGCGCGCGACTTCCTGGTGCCGGCACGCATGCACCCGGGCGAGTTCTACGCGCTGCCGCAGTCGCCGCAGCTGTTCAAGCAGATCCTGATGGTGGCCGGCTTCGACCGCTACTACCAGATCGCGCGCTGCTTCCGCGACGAGGCGCTGCGCGCCGACCGCCAGCTGGAGTTCACCCAGCTCGACATGGAGTTCGCCTTCGTGCGCGAGCGCGACGTGCAGGACACCGTGGAGGGCATGATCCGCGACATCTTCGCTGAAGTGATGGACGTGCAGCTGGACGCCGCGTTCCCGCGCATGACCTGGGCCGAGGCGATGCGCCGCTACGGGTCGGACAAGCCCGACCTGCGCATCGCGCTGGAACTGGTGGACGTGGCGGAACTGGTGAAGGACAGCGAGTTCGCCGTGTTCACCGCCGCCGCCCATGACCCGGACGGCCGCGTCGCCGCGCTGCGCATCCCCGGCGGCGCGTCGCTGTCGCGCAAGCAGATCGACGAGTACGCCGCGCACGCCGCCAAGTACGGCGCGAAGGGGCTGGCCTACGTCAAGATCGCCGAGAACGGTGAGGTCACGTCGCCGATCGCCAAGTTCTTCGCCGAGGACGCCTTCGCGGCGCTGCTCAAGCACGTCGGCGCCGGCAACGGCGACATCGTGTTCTTCGGCGCCGGCGGCTACAACAAGGTCAGCGACTTCATGGGCGCGCTGCGGCTGAAGGCCGGCAAGGACTTCGGCCTGGTGCAGGACGGCTGGAAGCCGCTGTGGGTCACCGACTTCCCGATGTTCGAATGGGACGACGAGGCGCAGCGCTACGTCGCGCTCCACCATCCCTTCACCGCGCCGGCGGTGGACGACATCGCCGACCTGCGCGCGAACGCGAAGACCGCGGTCTCGCGCGGCTACGACATGGTCTTGAACGGCAACGAGATCGGCGGCGGCTCGATCCGCATCCACCGCCCGGAGATGCAGAGCGCGGTGTTCGAGCTGCTCGGCATCGGCGCGGAGGAAGCGGAGCTGAAGTTCGGCTTCCTGCTCGACGCGCTGAAGTACGGCGCGCCGCCGCACGGCGGCATCGCCTTCGGCATCGACCGCATCGCCGCGCTGATGGCCGGCACCGAGTCGATCCGCGACGTGATCCCGTTCCCGAAGACCACCACCGCGCAGTGCCTGATGACCGGCGCGCCGTCGCCGATCCCGGACGCGCAGCTGGCCGAAGTGCACGTCCAGGTGCGTCCGCGGGCGTAACCGCAGGGCGGTCACGCCGCCGCCATGTCGCCCCGGCGGAATGACGGAACCCGGCGACGCGCCGCATCCCGTGGCCATTGCCGCGCCCCCGGTCCGAGGGGCCATCCTTGGAGAATCGACATGACCGAGTTTGCTTTTTCGCTGGAGTGGGAACGCCTGGGCAATGAAGGGGCCGACGCCGGCCTGGTGACGGAACGCGCCCGCGTCTTCGGGGGCTGGCTGGTGCGCGTGGGCGCGTCGCCGGCCGCCATGGCCGTGACCTTCGTGCCGGACGGCCAGGGCCGCTGGGACGGCGAGGACTTCGGCGAGGACGACTACGAAGAAGAGTACGAGGAAGACGAGGAAGAGGAAGACGACGAGGACGTCGAAGAGGACGAGGAAGACGAGGACGAATAAGGCCCTGCAGGAGGGGCTTCGGCCCCGACCGCACGTCCGGGACGGGAGGGTATGTGCCCGCCGACGCCGCGTGCCGCGGCATGTCCGGACAGTGAAGCTGGCCGTATCCTGCGGTCGGGGCTGAAGCCCCTCCTACAATGACCATGTCCATGCCTGCCATCCGACGCGCCACGATCGAAGACGCCCCGGTCCTGTCGGACCTGGCGGCGCGCACGTTCACCGAGACCTTCGGCTACCTGTACCCGCCGGAGGATCTCGCGGCCTTCCTGGCCGACGCCTACGAGGTCGGCAAGCAGCGCACGATCCTGGCGCATCCCGATTACGCGGTGTGGCTGCTGGAGGACGAAGGTGCGGCCATCGGCCATGCCGCGGCCGGTCCCTGCGGATTGCCGCATGCGGACGTGCGGCCGGGCGACGGCGAGCTGAAGCGGCTGTACGTGCTGGCGTCGCACCAGAACGGCGGGTGGGGCGGCCGGCTGTTCGCCGAGGCGGAGCGCTGGCTGCTGCGCGACGGGCCGCGGACGTTGTGGATCGGGGTGTGGTCGGAGAACGTCGGGGCGCAGCGGTTCTACGCGCGCCACGGGTTCGAGCGGGTGGGCGGGTACAAGTTCCCGGTGGGGAAGACGCTGGACGATGAGTTCATCCTGAGGCGTCCGGCGTGACGGCGGTCGCGGGGGTCTTCGCGAGGCGGGGGCTGCTGGCCGTGGCGGCAGGCGGCTTCCTGATGTTCGCCGCGTTGTGGACACTGTCGATGACCCGCCCGCACCTGGTCGAAGCTTCGGCCCGCACGCTGCTCGTGGCGGAGGTCGAACGCCGGGCCCACGAGCGCCTCGACACGCTGTCCGACCACGCCCTGGTCGGGCTGGCCCGCGCGGCGATGGCCGGACACGCCCGCGAGGCGGCGCAGCTGCGGCGGTTGCGTGAAGCCTTGCCGGCGCGGGTGCAGGCCATGGTGGATGCGATGGCCGATCCCGCTTGCGCGTGCCGCGAAAGCATGGCGAACCGCGTCGGCGCCGGAATCGATGCCCGGCTGCGGCAACTCGCCGGATGGGATGCCCGGATCGAAGCGTCGATCCGCGGCGCCTATGCGCAGACCGCCGCCCGGCTGCAGCGCGAATTCCGGATATTCACGGGCACCAATGCGCTGGCCTTCCTCGTGCTCGGCGCGATCGCCTGGCGCAAGCCCGCGGCCGCGTTGCACCTGCTCGTGCCGGGCGCGGTCCTGCTGGGGGCGGTGACCGTGTCGGCGTCGTTCTACCTCTTCAACCAGGACTGGGTGCGGACCATCGTCTTCAACGAGTACGTGGGCTACGGCTATGCGGCCTGGCTTGGCGTCCTGCTGGCCTTGCTCGCCGACATCCTGGCCAATCGGGCGCGGGTGACGACACGGATCCTCAACGGGGTGTTCCAGCTGTCGGGAAGCGCGCTGTCCGCCATGCCCTGCTGATCCGAAAGCAGGAGCGACAACCGCCGCACGGTACGTGCAGCCGTTCCCGTCGATGCGACGGCGAGGATCGTTCGCGCAGGAAGTGCGGTTTTGCAGGTCGGGGCCACGCCTCCGGCGCCAGGGATACGCACCCGTCAACCGGAGTTCGCCCGCTCTGGCGATGCGGTCGGTGCTGGATGGCCGATGTGCGTGTGGGTTTCCGGGATGTCCGTCCGTCGGGCGCGTAGTCTCGTAGGTCGGGGCTACGCCCCCGACGCCAAGGCTCCGCATCCGCCATCGAGACTCGCTCACACCGGCAATGCGGTCGGTTCTGGATGGCCGATGTGCGTGTGGGCTTCCGGGATTTCCGTTCGTCGGGGGCGTAGCCCCGACCTACGGGGCAGGGCGCCTTGGCGGCGGGCTTCTGCTTCGTGGTGGAAAAGGGGGGGGGGGGGGCACGCCGGCGATGGCCAGGCGGCCACGGGAAAACGGCCGCACCGGAATGCGGCCGTTTCCGTTTCGCGCGGATGGCGGCGGATCACCGCCGCAGGAAGGCCAGCAGGTCCTGGTTGAGGCGGTCCTTGTGGGTGTCGGTGATGCCGTGCGGGGCGCCGGGATAGACGATCACCTTCGCGTCCTTGACGAAGCGGGGCACGGCGCGCGCCGAAGCATCGACCGGCACCAACTGGTCGTCGCCGCCGTGGATCACCAGGGTCGGCACGTCGAACTTCTCCAGGTCGCCGCGGAAGTCGGTGGCCGAGAAGGCGGCGATCGAGTCGTACGTGGCCTTGTGGCCGGCCTGCATGCCTTGGGCCCAGAACGACTGGATCAGGCTCTGGTCGGGCGTGGCACCGGGGCGGTTGAAGCCGAAGAACGGGCCGGAGGCGATGTCCAGGTACTGCTGCGAGCGGTTGTCCAGCGCGGCCTGGCGGATGCCGTCGTAGACCTCGAGGGGCGTGCCGTCCGGGTTGTCCGCGGTCTTGAGCATGAACGGAGTCACCGCGCCGACCAGCGCCGCTTTCTTCACCCGGCCGGTGCCGTGGCGGCCGATGTAGCGCGCCACTTCGCCGCCGCCGGTGGAGAAGCCGACCACGGTGACGTCCTTCAGGTCCAGGGTATTGATCACCGTGGCCAGGTCGTCGGCGTAGTGGTCCATGTCGTTGCCGTCCCAGGGCTGGCTGGAGCGGCCGTGGCCGCGGCGGTCGTGGGCGACCACGCGATAGCCGTGCGAGGCCAGGAAGAGCATCTGCGATTCCCAGCTGTCCGAGTTCAGCGGCCAGCCGTGGCTGAGGGTGACGACCGGGCCGTCCTTCGGGCCCCAGTCCTTGTAGTACAGCTGCACGCCGTCGGCGGTGGTGAGGGTGCTGGCGGTGCGTTCGACGGCGACCGGCGCGGTGGCCGGGGCGGCGTGGGCGTCGATGCCGGCCTGCGCGGCGATGGCCAGCGCGACGCCGGCGAAGATCCGGGTGAAAGCGTTCATGGTGTCGGTTCCTGCAGAAGTGGGGTGGTCAGGAGGGAATCAGTCGGCGATCGCCAGCGTCACGTCGATGTTGCCGCGGGTGGCGTTGGAGTACGGGCAGACGACGTGGGCCGCGTCGACCAGGGCCTGCAACTGCTCGCGGGCGACGCCGGGGGCGGCGATGGTCAGTTCGGCCTGGATGCCGAAGCCGGTCGGGATCTGGCCGATGCCGACCTTGCCGGTGACGGTCGTGGCGGCGGGCAGGGCGACCTTCTGCTTGCCGGCGACGAACTTCAGCGCGCCCAGGAAGCAGGCCGAATAGCCGGCCGCGAACAGCTGCTCGGGGTTGGTGCCGTCGCCGCCGGCGCCGCCCAGCTCGCGCGGGGTGGACAGCTTGACGTCGAGCGCGCCGTCGGACGAGGCGGCCTGGCCTTCGCGGCCGCCGGTGGCCGTGGCGGTGGCGGTGTAGAGGATCTTTTCGATGGACATGGCGGTATTCCTTCTCGGTAGCGGGGGATCCGGGCGGGCTTGCCCGGTGAGGCGTACTGTGCGCCGATGGCCGGTACGGAAGGTGATGTAGAATCCTGAAAACTTGATCAGGAGTCCGCGCCATGGTCGACCGCCTCGCCGTCCTGCTGGAGCGCTTCCCGGTGACCGCGCAGGTCTTCCACGCCGGCGCGCTGTGCGGCATCAACACGCTGGAAGGGGAGGCGGACGTCGGCCAGCTGCACCTGGTCCGGCGCGGGCCGCTGGAGGCGTTCCACGGCACCGCCTCGCTGCGCATCGAGAAGCCCAGCCTGCTGCTGTACCCGCGCGCGACGACCCACCGGTTCGTCACCGATGCGGCGCGCGGCGCGGACATGGCCTGCGCCAACCTGCGCTTCGAGGGCGGCGACCAGAACCCGATCTGCGCGGCGCTGCCCGATGTCGTGTGCCTGCCGCTGGACGGCATCTTCGGTGCGTCGGAGGTGCTGGCGCTGCTGTTCGAAGAGGCCTTCACCCAGCGCTGCGGGCGCACGGCGATGGTCAACCGGCTGTTCGAAGTGGTGATGATCCAGGTGCTGCGCCAGTTGATGGAGACCGGCGAGGTGAAGGGCGGCATGCTGGCCGGGTTGTCGCACCCGCGCCTGCGCAACGCCCTCGTCGCCATGCACGAGGCGCCGGCGAAGGAATGGACGCTGGACGAGCTGGCGCGCGTGGCCGGCATGTCGCGCAGCGTGTTCGCCACGCATTTCCGCGAGGCCCTCGGCCTCACGCCCGGCCAGTACCTGCAGGGCTGGCGTGTGGGCCTGGCCCAGCAGGCGCTGCGGCAGGGGCGGCCGCTGAAGGTGGTGGCGTCGGACGTGGGCTACGGCAGCGAGGCGGCGCTGTCGCGCGCGTTCAAGGCGCACAGCGGCGTGTCGCCGCGGGAGTGGAAGCGCGCGAACGCGGCCGCCTAGGAACTGTTGGCGCTTGGGACACGCGCCGCGGGGGGCAGTCAGGAGGCGTCGCGTGGCGTGGCGCCCGGCTGCTCGTTGGGCAAAGTCGCGCGGCGCCACAGGGTAGCCATCGGAAAACCACGCGCAGGACCGGCCCGCCAACGCGCGCGGCGGTTTCATCGCTCCATCGCGTATCGGCATGCGCGCCTTCGCGCTTCCTCGCGTCGCGCGCCGCCGGGCCGCTGCGGGATGGATCCCGGGCGTCGACAGGCCCCAGCGGCGCGCTCAGTCCTTGTCGGCGGGCGCGCGCTCGCGCTCGGGCAGCGGTTCGCGGGTGCCGTCGGGCAGGCCGCGGCTCAACCGGCCGTCCTCGATGAACAGCAACTGCCCGGATTCGCCGCGCTTGATGCCGCTGTCGATGGCGATGACCCGGCCGGCGTGGAAGCTGGCCACTTCGTCCATGGTGGTGTGTCCGACCACGATGCGCGCCAGGCCCAGCCGCTCGACCAGCGCCTGCACCTCGGGCGTGCTCAGCTGGCCGTTGAAATAGCCGCGGTACCAGATCGGGCTGGTCTTGCCGTCGTACAGGCGCGCGGTGGCGGGATCGGCCTTCACCGCGTCCTTGGCGGTGCCCAGCGAGGCGCGGTAGGCGGCGTTGGTGGCGTCCATGCCGGCGACCAGGTCCAGGTTCTCCGGCGCGATGCCGCCGTGCAGGAACAGCGTGTCGCCCAGCCGCAGCATCACCGGCCGCGTGCGCAGCCAGCCGCCGATCACGCTGTCGGCGCCGTACAGCGCCGGGTAGGGACGGCCGAGCAGGCGCGCCACCTCCGCGTACTTCGGGTTGACGTAGCGCAGGTCGTCGTACAGCACCATCGTTTCGTGGTTGCCGAGCAGGAAGTGCACCGCGCCGCCCGCCGCCTGCGCCTGCCGCTGCAGCTGGAACAGCAGCCAGAACGCCTCGTTGACCTTCGCGCCGCGGTCGAACACGTCGCCGGCGACGACCAGGTGGTCGCGCCCCAGCGCCCAGTCGCCGTTCGCGTCGATCACCCGGTGCGCGCGCAGCAGGCGCACCAGCAGGTCGTACTGGCCGTGGATGTCCGACAGCGCGACGATGCGGCCGCCGGCATAGGGCACGGCCTCCGGGTCGGCGAGGGCGGCGGGGATCACCGCCGGGCGGTCGTAGCCGCAGCGCGGCGCGATCGTCGTCTGCTGGCGCCGCTTGCGCTGCAGCGCGCGCACCACCTTGCCGTCGCACACCCACAGGGCTTCGTAGCGGCGCGGCGCCGCCTGGAAGACGTAGGGGCCGTCGTCGAGGGCGGTGCCTTCGCGCGGCGCCGGTGCCGGCGTCTGCGCGGCCGCTGGCGGCATCCCGCAGGCGAGGAGCGCGCCCGCCGCGAAAACGGCCGCGGCGAGGCGGAAGGACACGGGGTTGAGGTTCATGGCGCCCTCCCCAGCACGTGCGTGCCGTTGGCGGTGTGGTGCTCGGGAATGCCGTAGACCTCGCCCAGCGCGCCGATGAAGTTGTCGACGTCGTCGCTGCGGAACACGCCGCTGACGCGCTGCGCGCCCAGTGCCGGGTCGGCCAGCACCACGCGCGCGTGGCTGTAGCGGTTGAACTCCGCCACCGCCTCGGCCAGCGGCGTGTCGTTGAAGACCAGGCGGCCGCTGAGCCACGCCGGGCTGGAGCCCGCGGCCACCGCCGTCGCGCGCATCCGCATGCCGCCGTCGGACAGGCGCGCCTGCTGGCCCGGCTTGAGCACGCCCAGCCGCCGCGACGGCGCCTGCGTGCCGTCGCGCGCCCGCAGTTCCACGCTGCCTTCGTACAGGGTCACGTCGGCGGCGCCGGCCAGCTGGGCGACCTCGAACTGGGTGCCCAGCGCGCGCACGCCGCCGGCGTCGGTGACCACGTCGAAGGGACGCGCGGCGTCCTTGGCGACCCGGAAGAACGCGCGGCCCTGTTCCAGCGCGATGCTGCGGCTGCCGCGGTCGTAGCGCACGCTCAGCCGGGTGCCGGCGTCCAGGTCCACGCGCGTGCCGTCGTCCAGCTGGATCGAGCGGCGCTCGCCGATGGCGGTGTGGTAGCCGGTCGCCGCCGGCGCGGCGAGATGCAGGGCATAGAACGTCCCGGCCGCCGCCAGCGCCAGCGCCGCGGCGACCGCGCCGGGCCATCGCCGGCGCCGTGGCGCGGCCGGGCGCGCGCGTGCCGGCGTCGCCAGCGGCAGCGCAGGTATTGCCGGCGCCGCGGGTTCGGCCAGGCGCTCGCCGATCTCCGGCGCCGCGGCGAAGTCGCCGAACGACGACCACAGGGCCTCCACCCGCGCGTATGCGTCCCGGTGCGCCGGGCTGGCCTGGCGCCACTGCCGCCACGCCTGGCGCTCGCCTTCGCTGACGTCGTCCGCGCGCAGGCGCACGAACCAGCGGGTCGCCTGCTGGTCGATGCGGTCCCCGCCGTCGACGAGGGTAAGGTCCGGTCTGCTCATGTCTCCGCCAGTCGCGCCTGCAGGTGCAGCAGGGCGCGCATCATGTGTTTTTCCACCGCACTCACGCTGACCTGCAGCTGCCGCGCGATGGCGGTGTAGGTCATGCCCTCGTAGCGTTGCAGCAGGAAGATCTGCCGGCAGCGGGGCGGCAGTTCGTCCAGGGCCGACAGGAACCTTTCCAGCCGCTCCCTGCCTGCGTAGACGTGGTCGCTGCCCGGTTCCTCACTTGGCAGCTCGTGCAGGGTGCCGTCGAGCGGCTCGTGCAGGCCGGCGTGGTGGCTGCGGTCGCGGCGGAAGCGGTCGCGGAGCAGGTTGGAGGCGATGCGCAGGACGTAGGCCTCGGCGTTGTCCACCTGCGCGGGCGAGCGGAACAGGCGCATCAGCGCCTCCTGCGCCAGGTCCTCGGCGTCGGCGTCGTGCTGCAGGTGGCGGCGGAAGTACCGCAGCAGCATCGGGCGGAAGCGCTGGACGCGGACCGTGTCCTGGCAGGCGCCGGCGCCCGCGGCGCCGCTGTCGTCTTCTGGGATGTCGTTCACGCGGCGAGCGGTCCGTGGGGTGCGATGCGACGGGAAAGTAAGTGCGGAATGCGCCGCGCGCAACCGTGCGGCAGCGTGTTGAGGAATCCCGCGCGCGCTGCGTCTGCCTTGGGTGGGGGACCCACGCCACCGACTTCTCACAACACTCCGGAAGCCCAAGGGGACGATTCGATGAAGACCACCACGCCGCCGGCGGCGCGCCACCGCCGCACCGTCATTTCCACCGCACTGGCGGCCGCCCTGGGCGTCTCGCTGCTGGCCGCCGCGCCGCTGTCCGCCGCGCCGCCGGCGACCACGCATGCGTTCACGCTGGCGAGCCAGCCGCTGGGCGACGCGCTGAACCGCCTGGCGGAAACCGCGGGCGTGCAGATCATGGTGCCGCCGGACCTGGTGCGCGGCCGCACCGCGCCGCAACTGTCCGGCACGTACACCGTGGACCAGGCCCTGGACCGGCTGCTGTCCGGCAGCGGCCTGGTCCACCGCAGCACGCGCGGCGGCGTCATCACCGTGGCGCGCGCCGCCGAACCCGCGCCGCGTCCCGCGCCCGCGCCGGCCGCCGCCAGGCCGGCGCCGTCCGCCTCCGCCGAGCAGGCGCCGGAGACGCGCGACATGGCCGCGGTGCAAGTGACCGGCTCGCGCATCAAGCGCGCCGAGGTCGAGGGTCCGTCGCCGGTCACCGTCATCACCGCGCAGCAGATCGAGAACGAGGGGCACGCCACCGTGTTCGAGGCGCTGGAGACCCTGGTGATGGCCGGCGGCGCGGTGGAGACCGAACTGTCCGGCGGCTTCTCCGCCAACGCGCATCCGCTCAACCTGCGCGGCCTGGGCCCGGGCCGTTCGCTGCTGCTGATCGACGGGCGCCGCGCCGCCGACTACCCGTTTCCGTACGAGGGGCGCAGCAACTTCCAGAACTTCGGCAACATCCCGTCCGGCGCGGTCGAGCGGATCGAGGTCCTCGCCGGCGGCGCGTCGGCGATCTACGGCGCCGATGCCGTCTCCGGCGTGGTCAACGTGGTGCTGAAGCGCGGCTACGAGGGCGACGCCTTCAAGCTGCGCGGCGGCACCAGCACGATGGGCGGGCGCGACCGCGTCGACGCGCAGTGGACCGGCGGCAAGGCCGGCGACGACTGGAGCGTCACCTACGCGTTCCAGTACTACTACCAGGAGATGCTGTACGGCTTCCAGCGCGACGACTGGGACCTGCGGCGGAACCCCGCCGCCAATCCGCGCATCGGCGTGGAGCCGACCGCCGCGCTGCGCATCCGCCGCGGCGGCACCAGCAGCAGCAACCCGCTGATCGCGCTGCCGGCGGGCACCTGCCAGCGCTGGGGCGAGGAGTTCGTCGACTGGACCTACCGCCGCATCAGCAGCGGCAACGTGCAGACGCTGGGCGACGCCTGCGGCAGCTGGAACGACGAGCGCTACGTGCACCTGAGCAAGGGCAAGAACGAGGCTGCGGCCTACGTGTTCGGCACCTACGACTTCACGGACCGCCTGGAAGGCTGGGTCTCGGCGCAGGTGTGGGACGCCAAGGCCGAATCGCTGGGCGGCTTCGAGAGCATCACCGGCCCGCACACGGACGGCGTGGGCCGCCGCGGCGACTTCTACGATCCGCAGTTCGACGCGGTCATCGGTCCCACCCGCCTGCTCACGCCGGTGGACCTAGGCGGTGCCGAGAGCATGAACCAGCACTACAAGGAACGCTCGTTCGACCTCGCCGTGGGCCTGCGCGGCAGGCTGGGCGACCGCTTCGACTGGGACGCCACCCTGAGCCGCGCCGAGTACGATTTCCAGCGCACCCGCCGCCGCATGGTGGGCAACCTGGTCAACGACTTCTTCTTCGGCCCGCAGATCGGTACGCGCCCGAACGGCGTGCCGATCTACGAGATGAACCTGGAACGCTGGCTGCGGCCGTTGACGCCGGCCGAGTACGCCTCCATCTCCACGCTGGCCAAGTACGAGGCCGAATCGTGGGTCACCACCGGCAGCTTCGTGCTGACCGGCGACCTGTTCGAGATGCCGGCCGGGTCGCTGGGCATGGCGGTGGTGCTGGAAGCCAGCCGCCAAGGCTACCAGCTGGACAGCGACCCGCGCGTGCAGCCGGGCGTGGTGCAGCTGTACAACCTGACCGGCACCAACGGCGGCGGCGAGCGCGACCGCTACGCCGCCGGCATCGAGTTCAGCATCCCGATCACCGAGACGCTGAAGGCCAGCCTCGCCGGCCGCTTCGACAAGTACGACGACATCACCGACGTCGACGACGCCAGGACCTGGAACGCCGGCCTGGAGTGGCGGCCGATCGATTCGCTGCTGATCCGCGGCAGCTACGCCACCAGCTTCAAGGCGCCGGACCTGCACTGGGTGTTCAGCGAGGGCAGCGGCAGCTTCGGCAACGCCACCGACACCTGGCGCTGCATCGCCGCCGGCGCCAACCCCGGCTGCTCGGGCTACAGCTACTCGATGTTCTCGGTGACGCGCGGCGATCCCAACCTGGAAGAGGAGACCGGCAAGTCCTGGAGCGCCGGCTTCGTATGGGACATCGTGGACGGGCTGTCGGTCAACGCGGACTACTGGAACATCGAGTTGAACGGCGCGCTGGAGCGCCTGGCCACCGCCGACATCCTCGCCGACGAGGCCGGCTGCCGGACCGGCCTGAGCGTCAACGGACAGCCGTTCGGGTTCGCCTCGGATTCGGCGTACTGCCAGCTAATCACCGGCCTGGTGACGCGCCGGCCGGAGGACGGCCAGAGCATCGACCGCGTGGCGGAGGTCCGCTCGCTGCCGATCAACCAGTCGTTCCGGCGCGTGGCCGGCATCGACGCCGGCATCAACTGGCGGCTGAACACCGACCGGCTGGGGCGCTACAACTTCCGCCTCAACTGGTCGCACACGCTGAAGTCCGAGCGGCAGATCGTGGCCACCGACGCGGTGGAGACCAACTGGCGCGACGACCCGGACAACCTGGACTTCCGCAGCCGCGCCACCGCCGGCGTGGACTGGCGCCAGGGCGACTGGTCGGCCAGCCTGTTCACCACCCGCTACGGCAGCCTGCCCAAGTACGGCGGCGAAGGGCGCACCGGCGTGCACTTCCTGTGGAACGCCAACGTCGGCAAGCGGATCACCGACAAGGCGCAGGTGAAGTTCTACATGAACAACGTCTTCAACAACCTGCATCCGCAGGACGAGACCAACAGCAGCTTCCCGTACTTCTACGAGGTGTACAACCCGGTCGGCCGCGAGGTCGCGGTGCAGTTCGAGTACACGTTCCACTGACGTTCCGGCGACAGGCTTCGCCTGCGGACGGCGCCCGGGAAACCGGGCGCCGTCCACGCATCCGCGCCCCGGCTGGCCTGTCCCGGCGACTTGTCGGACACTGGCGGCATGCAGACATTCTCAGGCCCGGTGCGGCGCGTCCTCCTGCTGCACGGCATCTGGAACGCACGGTCCTGGCTGGCGCCGCTGGCCCGCCGCCTGCGCGGCGAGGGCTTCGAGGTCGAGGTGTTCGGCTACCCGAGCATCTTCGGCGGCCCGGAGCCGGCGATCGCCGCGCTAATCGCACGCCTGAAGGACGGCTCGCCGGCGCACCTGCTCGGGCACAGCCTGGGCGGGCTGGTCGGGCTGGAAGCGCTGCGCCGCGAGCCGGACCTGCCGGTGCCGCGGATGGTCTGCCTGGGGTCGCCGCTGCGCGGCAGCGACGCGGCGCGCAGCCTGGGCCGCCGCGCCTGGACGGCGCCGGTGCTCGGCCGCAGCGGCGCGCTGCTGCAGGCGGGGTGCCCGCCGTGGCAGGGCAGGGTGCCGGTGGGGATGGTGGCCGGCAACGTGGCGCGCGGCATCGGGCGGCTGGTCGCCCGCTTCGAGGGCGAATCCGACGGCACGGTGGCGCTGGAGGAGACCCGCCTGCCCGGGCTGGCGGCGCACTGCGTGGTGCCGGCCAGCCACACGGGGCTGGTGTTCTCGGCCGAGGCCGCCCGCCAGGCCGCCCGCTTCCTGCGCGAGGGCCGCTTCGGCGACCCGGACTGACGCCCGCATGGGGGCGCGTATAATCCGCGCCCTTGTCAGAGCACTCCGGAAGTCCCCATGGGTAGAGGCCCGTCCATCGAAGCCCGCAAGAACGCCACCGACGCCAAGCGCGGCAAGATCTTCACCAAGATCATCCGCGAGATCGGCGTGGCGGCCCGCGCCGGCGGCGGCGATCCCGCCAACAACCCGCGCCTGCGCGCGGCGGTGGACAAGGGGCTGGCGTCCAACATGTCCAAGGACGTCATCGAGCGCGCCATCAAGAAGGCGACCGGCGAACTGGAAGGCGTGGTCTACGAAGAGGTCCGCTACGAGGGCTACGCCCCCGGCGGCGTGGCGGTGATCGTCGACTGCCTGACCGACAACCGCGTGCGCACCGTGGCCGACGTCCGCCACGCCTTTTCCAAGTGCGGCGGCAACATGGGCACCGAGGGCTCGGTGGCCTTCATGTTCAAGCGCCTGGGCGTGCTGAGCTACGCCCCCGGCGCCGACGAGGAGAAGATCACCGAGGCCGCGATCGAGGCCGGCGCCGACGACATCGTGGTCTACCCGGACGACGGCGCGATCGACGTGGTCACCGCGCCGGACGCCTTCCAGGCGGTGAAGGACGCGATGGAAGCCGCCGGCCTGGCTCCCGGCCATGCCGAGATCACCTTCCGCGCCGACAACGACATCGCCGTGCAGGGCGACACCGCCCTGCAGGTGAAGAAGCTGCTGGACATGCTGGAAGACCTGGACGACGTGCAGGACGTGTATTCCAACGCGGACCTGGGCGCGGATGCGTATGCGTAAGGCCGGGACCGGGGACCGGGGACCGGGGACCGGGGCATCCGGTTCCTGCCTCCGTGCCCGCGCCTGAGCTGCCCGCGGATTCTTCCTCTTGGCTGCCAACGCTCCGCATTCCGCCGCTTCCGGTCCCCGGTCCCCGGTCCCCGGTCCCGGCTTCACCCGCATCCTCGGCATCGACCCCGGCTCGCAGCGCACCGGCGTGGGCATCATCGACGTCGATGCGGCGGGCAAGGTCATCCATGTCCACCACGCGCCGCTGGTGTTGCTGGGGGCCGACGATTTCCCGCAGCGGCTGCGCCGGCTGCTGGACGGGCTGGGCGAGATCATCGCGGCCTGGCAGCCGGACGAAGTGGCGATCGAGAAGGTGTTCATGGCGCGCAACCCCGATTCGGCCCTGAAGCTGGGCCAGGCGCGCGGCGCCGCGATCAGCGCGGTGGTGCTGCGCGACCTGCCGGTGCACGAATACGCCGCCAAGGAAGTGAAGCTGGCCGTGGTCGGCCGCGGCAGCGCCGAGAAGACCCAGATCCAGCACATGGTCGGCATCATGCTCAACCTGCACGGCAAGCTGCAGGCCGACGCCGCCGACGCGCTGGCCGTCGCCATCACCCACGCGCACGTGCGCGCCACCGCCAGGCGGCTGGGCGTGAGTTCGCAATTGGCCTGGAGCAGGAAATGACGATTGTGGTCGGGACCGGGGACCGGGGACCGGGGACCGGGGGAAGCTGCATGCCGGCCGTGTGGGGCGGGCGCCGGCTCGAACGCACTCGACGTGATTGCGAGCCCGCACAAGTGCTTTTCCCGGGTCCCGGGTCCCGGGTCCCGGGTCCCGGCTTCACCGGAGCCACCCCATGATCGGAAGACTCCGCGGCATCCTCGCCTACAAGTCCCCCCCCTGGCTGGTGATCGACGTCGGCGGCGTGGGCTATGAACTCGAAGCGCCGATGAGCACCTTCTACGACCTGCCGGACGTGGGCCGCGAGGTGCTGCTGTTCACCCACTACGCGCAGAAGGAGGACAGCGTGTCGCTGTACGGCTTCCTGCGCGAGGGCGAGCGCCGGCTGTTCCGCGACGTGCAGAAGGTCAGCGGCATCGGCGCGAAGATCGCGCTGGCGGTGCTGTCCGGCGCCAGCGTGGACGAGTTCGCGCGGATGGTGCAGGCCGGCGACACCGCCGCGCTGACGCGCATCCCCGGCATCGGCAAGAAGACCGCCGAGCGCATGGTGGTGGAGTTGCGCGACCGCGCCGCCGACCTGATGGGCACCGGCGTGGGCGGCATCAGCGCGCTGCCGTCGGACCCGCAGTCCGAGGCCACCATCGCCCTGCAGCAGCTGGGCTACAAGCCGGCCGAAGCCGCGCGCATGGCCCGCGACGCGACCGCCGCCGGCGACGATGCCGCCGCGATCATCCGCAAGGCGTTGCAGTCCGCGCTGCGCTGAGCCGCGCGGCCACGCGTTTCTAGAGCCTTCCTTCACTTTCCCGGCGCTACCCTCCGCCCGCCATGTCCAGCCCCCCCCCATCCCCTTCGCCGGCCGGCCACGCCGGCCACCACGGCCATGGCAACGTGGGCATGCGCGCGCTGGTGCTCGGCGCCATCGGCGTGGTGTTCGGCGACATCGGCACCAGCCCGCTGTACACGCTGCGGGAAGCCTTCTCCAGCCACTACGGCCTGGTGGCCGACCACGACACCGTGCTGGGCGTGCTGTCGCTGGTGTTCTGGTCGCTGACCATGGTGGTGACGGTGAAGTACGTCACCATCATCATGCGTGCCGACAACGAAGGCGAGGGCGGCATCATGGCGCTGATGGCGCTGGCCCAGCGCAGCCTGGCCAAGGGATCGCGGTCGGCCTACCTGATCGGCATCCTCGGCATCTTCGGCGCGTCGCTGTTCTTCGGCGACGGCGTGATCACGCCGGCCATCTCGGTGCTGTCGGCGGTGGAGGGCCTGGAAGTGGTGGCGCCGCAGCTGCACAGCTGGATCGTGCCGATCACCCTGGTGGTGCTGGTCAGCCTGTTCGCCACCCAGCGCTTCGGCACCGAGAAGGTGGGCAAGGTGTTCGGGCCCATCACCGCCACCTGGTTCCTGGTGCTGGCGGTGCTGGGCGTCATGAACATCACCCACGAGCCGGAAGTCCTGCACGCGATCAACCCGGCGCTGGCGGTCGGCTTCTTCCTCGACCACCATTGGCACGGCGTCTTCATCCTCGGCGCGGTGGTGCTGGCGGTGACCGGCGGCGAGGCGATCTACACCGACATGGGCCACTTCGGCGCCAGGCCCATCCGGCTGGCCTGGTACTGGTTCGTGCTGCCGGCGCTGATGCTCAACTACCTGGGCCAGGGCGCGCTGATCCTGGAGAACCCGGCCGCTATCCGCAATCCGTTCTACATGGGCGTGCCCGAATGGGGCCGCATCCCGATGATCGTGCTGGCCACCGCGGCCACCGTGATCGCCTCGCAGGCGGTCATCACCGGCGGCTTCTCCATCGCCCGCCAGGCCATGCAGCTGGGCTACATCCCGCGCATGCAGATCAAGCACACCTCGCACGACACCATCGGCCAGATCTACATCCCCGGCATCAACTGGATGATGATGGTGATCGTGATCGCGCTGGTGCTGTCGTTCCGCAGTTCGTCGGCGCTGGCCACCGCGTACGGCATCTCGGTCTCGGCCACCATGCTGATCGACACGCTGCTGCTGGCCATCGTGGCGCGCGCGCTGTGGCCGAAGGCGCGGCGCTGGGTGCTGCCGCTGTGCGTGCTGTTCCTGGTCGCCGACGTCGCCTTCGTGATCGCCAACGGCGCGAAGATCCTGCAGGGCGGCTGGTTCCCGGTAGTGCTGGGCACGGTGCTGTTCACCCTGCTGCGCACCTGGCGGCGCGGCCGCGAACTGCTGACCGCCGAGATCCGCAAGGACGGCATCCAGCTGGACAGCTTCCTGCCGGGCCTGATGTTGGCCCCGCCGGTGCGCGTGCAGGGCACGGCGGTGTTCCTGACCGCGCAGACCGGCATGGTGCCGCACGCGCTGCTGCACAACCTCAAGCACAACAAGGTGCTGCACGAGCGCAACGTCTTCCTGACCGTGGAGACGCTGACCGTGCCGTACGCGCCGGCGGCGAAGAAGCTGAAGATCGAGTCCATCGGCGACGACTTCTACCGCGTCATCGTGCGCTACGGCTTCATGGAGACGCCGGACGTGCCGGCGGCGCTGATGCGCTCCTGCGACAAGGGCGGCATCTACTTCGACCCGATGGACACCACCTACTTCGCCAGCCGCGAGAGCGTGGTGGCCATCCGCCGCCGCGGCATGCCGATCTGGCGCGACAAGCTGTTCGCCGTCATGCACCGCAACGCGGCCCCGGCGACGGGCTTCTTCCGCATCCCGGGCAACCGGCTGGTGGAGCTGGGGGCGCAGGTCGAGATCTGAGAAGCAGGAACGAGTGGAGAGGAACGAGAAGAGAGCAAGAGCGCTTTTCCTCACTCCTCGTTCCTCTCCACTCGTTCCTGCTCCTATACCATAGCCCCATGACCACCGATCGCCTCATCACCTCCTCCGCCACCCGCGAAGACGAGGCTCTGGAAGCCAGCATCCGTCCCAAGCGGCTGGACGAGTACCTGGGCCAGAAGCCGGTCCGCGAGCAGCTGGACATCTACATCCAGGCGGCGAAGGGGCGCGGCGAGGCGCTGGACCACGTGCTGATCTTCGGGCCGCCGGGGCTGGGCAAGACCACCCTGAGCCACGTCATCGCCAACGAGCTGGGGGTCAACCTGCGGGTGACCTCCGGCCCGGTGATCGAGAAGGCCGGCGACCTGGCGGCGCTGCTGACCAACCTGCAGCCGCACGACGTGCTGTTCGTCGACGAGATCCACCGCCTGTCGCCGGTGGTCGAGGAAGTGCTGTACCCGGCGATGGAGGACTTCCAGATCGACATCATGATCGGCGAGGGCCCGGCCGCGCGCTCGATCAAGCTGGACCTGCCGCCGTTCACCCTGATCGGCGCCACCACCCGCGCCGGCCTGCTGACCGCGCCGCTGCGCGACCGCTTCGGCATCGTGCAGCGGCTGGAGTTCTATTCGCCCGAGGAGCTGACCCGCATCGTGCAGCGCTCGGCGCGCATCCTCGGCATGGACTGCGAGCCGGAAGGGGCGGCGGAAGTCGCCCGCCGCGCGCGCGGCACCCCGCGCATCGCCAACCGGCTGCTGCGGCGCGTGCGCGACTACGCGCAGGTGAAGGCGAGCGGCCACATCGACGTGGACGTCGCGCGCGCGGCGATGCAGATGCTGAAGGTGGACCCGGAGGGCTTCGACGAACTCGACCGCCGGATGTTGCGGACCATCATCGACAGCTTCGACGGCGGCCCGGTCGGGGTGGAGTCGCTGGCCGCCGCGCTGAGCGAGGAGCGGGGCACGCTGGAGGACGTCATCGAGCCCTACCTGATCCAGCAGGGCTTCCTGATCCGCACCGCGCGCGGGCGCATGGCCACCCGCAAGGCCTACCTGCACCTGGGCCTGACGCCCAGGGGGCGGGTGCCGGAACCGGGCGACACGGCCGGCGAACTGTTCTGACCGCCACTGGTCACAGGTTGGTATGCACCATTCCGTGCGGGAGCGCATGCTTTGACGACTGATTCCCAGACGATGGCCGCGGATGCGGTTCCGTTCATCTTTCCGACACGCGTCTATTGGGAAGATACCGACGCCGGTGGCGTGGTGTACCACGCGCAATACGTCGCTTTCCTGGAACGCACCCGTACCGAATGGCTGCGGGCCCGCGGGTACCACCAGGAGCGGCTGCGCCAGACCCACGACCTGGTGTTCGCCGTCCGCGCGATGCGCCTGGATTTCCTGCGCCCCGCCCGGCTGGACGATCTGCTCCAGGTCACCGCGCGGATCCAGCAGTGCAAGCGCGCCAGCGTGGTCTTCGCCCAGACCATCGAGCGGGACGGCGAGGTGCTGCTGACCGCCGAGGTGAAGGTGGCGGCGCTGAGCGCGTCCGGGTTCAGACCCGTTGCGCTGCCCGACGCGTTGTACGAGGAATTCCGCCGGCTCGCCGCACCGGGCCACCCGCTTTAACCCGATACGCAACACGAACCGAGACACGAGGAACGACGGATGATCGCAACGCTGCTGGCCTTCCAGGACACCGTGGTGGAGGCGCTGCCGCCGGAGACCGCGGCCGCCGCCGCCGAGGCCACCGCCGCCACCGTCCACAGCGGGATCAACTACATCGACCTGATGCTGAAGGCCAGCCTGCCGGTGAAGCTGATCGTGCTGCTGCTGCTGGCCGGCTCGCTGATCAGCTGGGTGATCATCTTCCGCAAGGCGCGCGTGTTCAAGCTGGCCAACCGCGACGCCGACGAGTTCGAGAGCCGCTTCTGGTCCGGCGCCGAACTGCACAAGCTCTATGCCGGCGCGGCCGACCGCAACCGCGTGGTCACCGGGCTGGAGGCGATCTTCGAGGCCGGCTTCCGCGAGTTCACCCGCCTGCGCGACAAGCGCGGCCTGGACGGGCGCGCGCAGCTGGAAGGCGCGCAGCGCGCCATGCGCGTGACCTACACGCGCGAAGTGGACCAGCTGGAGCGCAACCTGGAACTGCTGGCGAACATCGGTTCCACCGCGCCCTACGTGGGCCTGGTCGGCACCGTGTTCGGCATCATGGTGACCATGCACGACATGCTCAACAGCGGCGAGCAGGCCGGCATTGCCTCGGTCGCGCCGGGCATCTCCGAAGCGCTGTTCGCCACCGCCATCGGCCTGTTCGTGGCGATCCCGGCGGTGTGGGCCTACAACCGCTTCACCACCCGCGTCGAGCGGCTGTCGGTGCGCTACGAGAGCTTCGCCGAGGAGTTCAGCTCGATCCTGCAGCGCCAGAGCTCGGGCGAGTAAGCGGAGTCCGTCATGGCCGGAAGCATCTTCCACCGCAAGCGGCGCAAGCTGAAGTCCGAGATCAACGTCGTCCCCTACATCGACGTGATGCTGGTGCTGCTGATCATCTTCATGGTGACCGCGCCGCTGCTGACGCTGAGCGTGGACGTCAAGCTGCCGTCGTCCACCGCCAAGGCGGTGGAAACGCGGAACGACCCCATCATCGTCGTGGCATACCCCGATGGCCGCCTGGGCCTCCAACTGCCCGGGGACAAGGCGCCAAGGACGGTGGATGCCGCCCAACTGGAAGCGCTACTGGCGCCCATCAAGGCCCAGCAAGGAAACGAGCTCCGGGTCTTGTTGGCGGGTGACGCGGACGCGCCTTATCAACGGGTCATCGATGCCACGGAAGCCTTGAAGAAGGCGAAGGTGACCAACGTCGTGCTTTGGACCAAGCAATAAGCCGCGATGCACGCTGAAACCTTCCCGCGACAAGCAGTGCCTCAGGACGAGGGGCTGGGCAGGGCGGTGGCGTGGGCCGTCGGCCTGCACCTGCTGCTGCTCGTGCTGCTGCTGGTGTCGCCCTTCCTCGCGTGGGACCGCGACCGCCTCAACGCGGCCGGCTCGCAGGCGATGGAGGCCACGCTGGACGTCTCCGCCGCCGACCAGCGCGCGGTCGAGCGCGCGCTCGACTTCCAGCCCGCGCCGATGCCCGAGCCCGTGCGCGAGCCGGCCCCGGAAGACACGGTGCCGCCGCCGCAGCCGATCCCGGAGCCCGCGCCGCAGGACGCCCCGGTGGAACGCCAGCAGCAGGCGCAGGAACGCATTCCGGTGCCCGACACCGTCGACCAGGACGAAGCGCGCCGCGACGCCATCGCCCAGGAGAAGGCCCGCCAGGAGCAGGAGGCCAAGCGCCGCCAGGAGCAGATCGACCTGACCGAGCGCAAGCGCCAGGAACAGGCCGAGCAGCAGCGCCGCCTCGCCGCGCAGCAGGAGGAGGAGCGGCAGAAGCGCCTCGCCGCCGAGGCCCAGCAGAAGGCCGAGGCCGACAAGAAGCGCCTGGAGGAGATCCGCCGCCAGCGCGCCCAGGCCGCGCGCGAGGCGCAGTTGGCCGAACAGAAGCTGCGCCAGCTGGCCGATGCGCGCGCGCGCCAGGCGGCCAGCGCGGCGGCATCCGCGCCGGCGCCCGCGGCCGGCCCGGCCGGCGCCGGCGGCACCGACGAGGACCTGCGCGGCCGCTACGCCGCCGCCATCCAGGAGGCCGTCCTGCGGCAATGGACGCGGCCGGAGTCGGTGCCGGTGGGCACCCGCTGCCGGGTCGTCATCCGCCAACTGCCCGGCGGCGACGTGGTCAGCGCCGAGGTCCAGCCGGGCTGCGCCATGGACGCCGCCGGCCAGGATTCGATCGAGCGGGCCGTGCTGAAGGCCCGGCCGCTGCCGTACCGGGGCTTCGAATCGGTGTTCGCCCGTACCCTGACCCTGAACTTCGAGGCCCGGGACCGCTGACTTCACGTGGCGTTTCGCCGGCTGTCGTTCACAATTGTTAAAACGTTCACGCGCGGGCTGGTATCCCTTTGCCGCCCCGCCCAAACCGCAGAGTCGTTGCCGCCCATGAAGAAACCGCTGCGCTGGTTCGCCCTGTTCGTCCTCGCCCTGCTGCCCGCGCTGGCCAGCGCCCAGCAGCAAGGCCTGGAGATCGACATCATCGGCGGCAACGCCTCGGCGTTGCCGATCGCCATCGTGCCCATGCCCTACCAGGGCAGCGCCGGCGCGCCGCCGACGGACGTGGCCAGCGTGGTGCGCATGGACCTGGAGCGGTCCGGCTCGTTCCGCACCCTGCCGGAAGCCAGCATCACCGAGCGCCCGACCCGCGGCGGCGAGGTGCAGTACCCGACCTGGCGCGCGCTGCGCCAGGACTACCTGGTGGTCGGCCGCGTGGTCGACGGCGGCGACGGCGCCTACCGGGTGGAGTACGAACTGTTCGACGTGGCCAAGCAGGAACGCATGCTGGGCCTGGCGATGACCGCGCGCGCCAACGCCCTGCGCGACGTCGCCCACCAGATGGCCGACGCCATCTACGAGAAGATCCTCGGCGTGCGCGGCGCGTTCTGGACCCGCATCGCTTACATCACCGCCGCCGGCACCGGCAAGGCCGCCCGCTACGCGCTGATGGTGGCCGACTCCGACGGCTTCAACCCGCAGACCGTGGTGCGCTCGGCCGAGCCGCTGCTGTCGCCGTCGTGGAGCCCGGACGGCCGCAAGCTGGCCTACGTCAGCTTCGAGAGCGGCAACTCCGCCATCTATATCCAGGACATCTCGACCGGCGCCCGCGAGAAGGTCGCCAGCTTCCGCGGCATCAACGGCGCGCCGTCGTTCTCCCCGGACGGCCGCCAGCTGGCGCTGACCCTGTCGCGCAGCGGCAACCCGGAGATCTACGTGATGGACCTGGGCAGCCGTTCGCTGCGCCAGCTCACCAACACCGCGGCCATCGACACCGAGCCGACCTGGAGCCCCGACGGCGCCAGCATCTACTTCACCTCCGACCGCGGCGGCCGCCCGCAGATCTACCGCGTGCCGGCGGCCGGCGGCAGCGCCAGCCGGGTGAGCTTCGACGGCAGCTACAACGCCACCGCCAGCGTGTCCTACGACGGCAAGAAGATCGCGGTGGTGCAGGGCGCGGGCAACAACTACCGCATCGCCCTGATGGACAGCAGCCTGGGCGGCGCGCGCTGGTCGTCGCTGTCGCCGGGTTCGCTGGACGAGTCGCCCAGCTTCGCCCCCAACGCCAGCATGGTGCTGTACGCCGCGCGCGAAGGCGGGCGGGGGGTGCTGTACGCGGTGTCGGCCGATGCCCGCGTACGCCAGCGTCTGGTGGTGGCCAACGCCGACGTCCGCGAGCCGGCGTGGTCGCCCTATCGCACCGTGCGTTAATTTTGTGTCTACAATGTCGGACCCCTGAAACCCCCGCTCCAACGACGAAGGAATGACCATGAACAACACCACCCGTGTTCTGATGCTCTCGCTGATGTCCGTCGCCGTCCTCGCCGGCTGCAAGAAGGACGTCAAGCCGACCCCGCCGACCGACACCACGACCACCGCCCCGACCGGTCCGACCGGCCCGACCACTTCCGGCGCCTACGGTCCGGACGACCTGGACCGCGACGCCTGCCTGCGCCAGCGCGTGGTCTACTTCGACCTCGACCAGGACGCCCTGAAGCCGGAGTTCCAGGCCATCATGGGCTGCCACGCCAAGTACCTGCGCGACCGTCCGTCCTCGCGCATCTCGCTGGAAGGCCACGCCGACGAGCGCGGCAGCCGCGAGTACAACCTGGGCCTGGGCGAGCGCCGCGGCAACGCCGTCAACTCGGCCCTTCAGGCCAACGGCGGCTCGGCCAGCCAGCTGACCGTGGTCAGCTACGGCGAAGAGCGCCCGGTCTGCACCGACTCGAACGAGTCCTGCTGGTCGCAGAACCGTCGCGTCGAGATCGTGTACACGGCGAAGTAAGCCGTCGTCGCCACGATGATCGCGAAGAAGTACATGCTGGTCCTGGCGGCGGCCCTCGTGGCCGCCGCTCCCGCCCACGCGCAGCGCGTCAGCCTGGCCGACCGCGTGGCCGCGCTGGAGGCGAAGGCCAACAACCCGCAGCAGAACCTGGACCTGCTCAACCGGGTCACCCAGCAGGAAGCGGAACTGCGCGAACTGCGCGCCCAGCTGGAGCAGCTGCAGAACGAGAACGAGCAGCTCAAGCAGCGCAGCCGCGACCAGTACCTCGACCTGGACGGCCGCCTCAACCGCATCGAGGGCGGCACGCCGCCGGTGCCGGCCGGCGCCGCGCCCGTCAGCCCGCCCCTGGGCAATGCCCCGGCATCGACGCCGGCCGCCGCGCCGGCGCCCGCCACGGCCGAGCGCCCCCCGAGCGTCCACGGCGACGTCGGCGCGCTGTCCGCCGCCGGCGACGAACGCACCGCCTACAACGTCGCCTTCGACCGCCTGAAGGCCGGCGAGTACGCCGACGCGGCGCAGCTGTTCACCAGCTTCCTGCAGCTCTATCCCGGCGGCGTGTACGCGCCCAACGCGCTGTACTGGCTGGGCGAGAGCTACTACGTCACCCAGAACTACGCGCTGGCCGCGGACCAGTTCCGCGCGCTGCTGGCGCAGTACCCGACCCACGACAAGGCGCCGGGCGCCCTGCTGAAGCTGGGCCTGTGCGACTACGGCCTGGGCCGGCTGCCCGAAGCCGAGCGCACCCTGGGCGACGTCATCGCCAAGTACCCGGGCACCGACGTTGCCCGCACCGCCGACGACCGCCTGCGCGCCATCCAGATCGGCCGCCTGCGCTGAGCCGGCCGCGCCCGGTTCCCCGTCGCGGGGACGCCGGGCCGGCAAGGCGTATCATGCGCACCCCATGAACGACGCCGCCCGCCCCAGCGAGATCGTCCAGTCGCCGCTGGAACGCCTCAAGATCACCGAGATCTTCCTGTCCCTGCAGGGCGAGGCGAACGCGGTCGGCTGGCCGACGGTCTTCGTCCGCCTGACCGGCTGCCCGCTGCGCTGCCAGTACTGCGACACCGCCTACGCCTTCCACGGCGGGCAGTGGCGAGAGATCGACGACATCCTGGCCGAGGTGGCGCGCCACGGCGTGCGCCACGTCTGCGTGACCGGCGGCGAACCGCTGTCGCAGAAGCGCTGCCTGCTGCTGCTGCGCAAGCTGTGCGACGCCGGCTACGACGTCTCGCTGGAAACCTCGGGCGCCATCGACATCGCCGGCGTGGATCCGCGCGTGTCGCGGGTAGTGGACCTGAAGACGCCGGGCTCGAAGGAAGAAGCCCGCAACCGGCTGGAGAACCTGCCGCTGCTGACCGCGCGCGACCAGGTGAAGTTCGTGCTGTGCGGCCGCGCCGACTACGAGTGGGCGCGCGGCATGCTCGCCGAGCACCGCCTGGCCGAGCGCTGCGACGTGCTGTTCTCGCCCAGCAAGGCCGAGTTGGAGCCGCGCGAGCTGGCGGACTGGATCGTCGAGGACCGGCTGCCGGTGCGGTTCCAGATGCAGCTGCACAAGCTGCTGTGGAATGACGAGCCGGGGCGGTGAGGCTTTTTCTTCCTGTGGGATGGGAGATGGGTAGGTAACGAATCCGCTCTTTCTGGCTGCCTGCGATCCTGCGATATGCAGGCCGGGTGCGTGTGTGCATGCATCTGTGCATGAGTGTGTAGGCGATGCGCGTGCACCGTGGATTGGCTGGATCTATCTTTCCGGGAATGCGTTCTGCCGCAAGCACAGGCATCACCCGCTGGTACTGTTCGCCCGCGCGCGATCCAAGCCCCTCTCCCTGCGGGAGAGGGGTTGGGGTGAGGGGCAACGAAGCCCGTCGCCTGTGCGTGCTCGTTCCGGTTAAAAGGGCGCGATGAAACGCCGGATTGGCCGAATAGCCTAGTCAGTGGCCTGACGGGTTGGTTTTCCCTTGCGGGACAGATGGCGCCGCTCGCCGCGGGGGCCTTCTTGACCAGCCATTCGGCTGTTGAAAAGCGCTTCTTTGCTTGTGCAAAGAAAGAAGCAAAGAAACACCCCCCAGGCGGCACGCCCGGCGCGTAGCGCCGGGTCCGCGAGGGGACCGGGAATTTTCGTAAAGCACATCCCTGTGCCATACGAAAACGCCGCCCATCCAGGGCGGCGCCCTACGGGTTTACCCGGTCCCCTCGCCGCGCCTAGATAGGGCCCCAAGGCGAGGAGCAACAGCAACGGCGGATATGGCGGCAATGGCGATGGCTGCCTGTTGTCGTTGGTGTTGCTTCTTGTTCCATGTCATGCAACAGCAAGTACCGATCCTGCTGGGCCCCGGATGTATCCGTTTTGGCTTTCGGGGCCCCCTTTAGGTCCGGCAGTCCCGGCGGGTCAAACCCCGCAGGGGCGGCGCACAGGGATGTGCGCCGTTTTCGTACGGGGCAGGATGCCCCGCACGAAAATTCCCGCCGGGACTGCGCACCCGCCGCTTGCGGCGGGCGGACCGCCGGGGGTGTGCTTTCTTTGGTTACTTTCTTTGCACAAGCAAAGAAAGTGACGCCCCCGCGGCGAGCGGCGCCATCTGCCCGCGGCAGCGGACCTGTCCGCAAGGGCCACCAAACCAATGCGACCGCGGATGTGGCTCCAATCCGAAGCAAGTAAGGACCAAGGACTTCGTCGCCCCTCACCCCAACCCCTCTCCCGATGGGAGAGGGGCTGACAGGCGGTACAATTTCCGCCATGAAGAAAGCCGTCGTCCTTCTCTCCGGTGGCATGGACTCCGCCGTCGTCGTCGCCATCGCCCGCGCGCAGGGCTTCGCCGTGCACGCGCTGAGCGTGCGCTACGGCCAGCGCCATACCTCCGAACTCGATGCGGCCGCGCGCGTGGCTGCCGCGCTGGGCGCCGCCGCGCACAAGACCGTGCACGTGGACCTGCGCAGCATCGGCGGCTCGGCGCTGACCGACGACATCGACGTACCGGAAGCCGGCGGGCCGGGCATCCCGGTGACCTACGTGCCGGCGCGCAACACCATCATGCTGTCGGTGGCGCTGGGCTGGGCCGAGGTGCTGGGCGCGGCCGACATCTTCTGCGGCGTCAACGCGGTGGACTATTCCGGCTATCCGGACTGCCGGCCCGAGTTCATCGAGGCCTTCGAGAAGCTCGCCAACCTGGCGACCAAGGCCGGCGTGGAAGGCGCCGGGCTGCGCATCCACGCGCCGCTGCTGCGGATGAGCAAGGCCGACATCGTGCGCGAGGGCGTGCGGCTGGGCGTGGACTTCGCGCAGACCGTGTCCTGCTACCGGGCCGACGACCAGGGCCGCGCCTGCGGGCACTGCGACGCCTGCCGCCTGCGCGCGGCGGGCTTCGCCGACGCCGGCGTGGCCGACCCCACGCGCTACGCCTGAGCACGCGGGTTTTCGCCCGCCGCGGGCGATAGGGTAGAATGCGCGTCCCGGCGCAAGGCCGGGAGGCGTCGCCGGGCCGTTAGCTCAGTCGGTAGAGCATCGGACTTTTAATCCGCTGGTCGATGGTTCGAATCCATCACGGCCCACCACGCACATCCCGCCGCCGCGCCATCATCGCGCCGCATTCGCGTCGGCGCACGCAGGGGAATCAGCGTGACCACGCAACAGCGGGACTGGACGGCGCAGGCGATCCAGCGCATCGAAGCGGACTTCAACCGGTCCGCGGATACCCATCTCATCCCGCTGCCGTTGCCGGGCTTCCCGGGCATCGACGTCTACCTGAAGGACGAGTCCAGCCATCCCACCGGCAGCCTCAAGCACCGGCTGGCGCGCTCGCTGTTCCTGTACGCGCTGGCGAACGGCTGGCTGCGCGAGGGCGCGCCGGTGATCGAGGCGTCCAGCGGCTCCACCGCGGTGTCCGAAGCCTACTTCGCGCGCCTGCTCGGCCTGCCGTTCATCGCGGTGATGCCGGCCAGCACGTCGCCGGACAAGGTCGCGGCGATCCAGTTCCAGGGCGGCCGCTGCCACCTGGTCGACGAGGCCGGCGCGATCAACGCGGTGTCGGCGGAACTGGCGCGCGAGACCGGCGGCCATTTCATGGACCAGTTCACCTACGCCGAGCGCGCCACCGACTGGCGCGCGAACAACAACATCGCCGAATCCATCTTCAAGCAGATGGACGCCGAGCCGCACCCCATCCCCGCGTGGATCGTGTGCAGCCCCGGCACCGGCGGCACCAGCGCCACGCTGGGCCGCTACGTGCGCTATCGCCGCCATCCCACCCGCGTGCTGTGCGCCGACCCGGAGCACTCGGTGTTCTTCGACCACTACCGCGGCGCCTGCACCGGCCGGGCCGACCACGGGCTGACCTGCGGGCGCGGTTCCGGCATCGAGGGCATCGGCCGGCCGCACTGCGAGCCCAGCTTCATCCCGGCCTGCATCGACGCCATGGTGAAGGTGCCGGACGCGCTGAGCCTGGCGGCGATGCGCCACGTCAGCGCGGTGCTGGGCCGGCGCGTGGGCGGCTCCACCGGCACCAACTTCGTCGGCATCCTGGCCGCGGCGGCGCGCATGCGCGCCGAAGGCCGGACCGGCTCCATCGTCAGCATCCTGTGCGACAGCGGCGACCGCTACGCGCACAGCTACTACAACCGGGACTGGTATCTGGCGCGCGGCATCCCCATCGTGGAGAGCGACGACGCCCTCGCGGCGGCCGTCGCCGGCCGCGGCCTGCCGCCGCTGGCGCAGGCCGACTGGCCGGCCTGATCTCCCTTTCCAGCAGGTATTCCCATGACCAACCCCTTGCTCGACTTTTCCGGCCTGCCGCGTTTCGACGCGATCCGCCCGGAGCACGTCGCCCCCGCCATCGACCAGTTGCTGGCCGAGGCCGAGGCGGCGGTGAAGGCGGCGGAAGCCGTTTCCCCCGTCGGCTGGGAAAGCTTCGTCGTGCCGCTGGACGACGCCACCGAACGGCTGGCGCGCGCCTGGAACCAGGTCACCCACCTGGAGGCCGTGGTCAACACGCCGGCGCTGCGCGGCGCCTACAACGCGCAGCTGCCGAAGGTGACGCGCTTCTGGAGCGCGCTGGGGCAGAACCTGGCGCTGTACCGGCAGTACCGCGCGCTGGCGGAGGCGCCCGAGGCCGCGCAGTACGACGCGGCGCGGCGCAAGGTGCTGGACAACGCCTTGCGCGATTTCCGCCTGGGCGGCGCGGAACTGCCGGAGGCGCAGAAGGCGCGCTTCGCCGAGATCAAGGAGGAACTGGCCGCGCTGGCGGCGACGTTCTCGCAGAACGTGCTCGACGCCACCGACGAGTACGAGTTCTGGATCAAGGACAAGCAGCACCTGGGCGGCCTGCCGGCCGACGTGGTCGCCGCCGCGCGCGCCGCGGCCAAGGCCGACGACGAGCCGGGCTGGAAGTTCACCCTGCAGATGCCGTGCTACCTGCCGGTGCAGGCCTACGCCGACGACCGCGCCCTGCGCGAGACGCTCTACCGCGCCAACGCGGTGCGCGCCTCGGAACTGGGCGGCAACGAGGCGCTGGACAACACCGCGCTGATCGACCGCATCCTCGCGCTGCGCGCGGAACTGGCGGCGCTGCTGGGCTTCGACAGCTACGCGGCGTATTCGCTGGCGACCAAGATGGCCGACGCGCCGGACGAGGTGCTGGGCTTCCTGCGCGACCTCGCCGCCCGCGCGAAGCCGCACGCGCAGCGCGACCGCGCCGAGCTGGAGGCGTTCGCGCGCGAGCACCTGGGGTTGGAGACGGTGGAAGCCTGGGACCTGGCCTACGCCAGCGAGAAGCTCAAGCAGGCGCGCTACAGCTTCTCCGCGCAGGAAGTGAAGCAGTACTTCACCGAGCCGGCGGTGCTGGCGGGGCTCTTCGGCGTGATCGGCGACCTCTACGGCCTGCGCGTGGAGCGGGACGAGGCGCCGGCCTGGCACCCCGACGTGCGCTTCTACCGGCTGGTCGACGGCGACGGTGTGCTGGTCGGCCAGTTCTACCTCGACCTGTACGCGCGCGAAGGCAAGCGCGGCGGCGCGTGGATGGACGACTGCCGCAACCGCCGCGTCACCGCGCGCGGCACGCAGACGCCGGTCGTCTACCTGGTCTGCAACTTCGGCAAGGGCGTGGACGGTAAGCCGGCCACCTTCAGCCACAGCGACGTCACCACCCTGTTCCACGAGATGGGGCACGGCCTGCACCAGTTGCTGACGCAGGTCGGCGAGCTGGGCGTGGCCGGCATCAACGGCGTGGAATGGGACGCGGTGGAGCTGCCGAGCCAGTTCATGGAGAACTTCTGCTGGGAATGGGCGCGGGTGCAGGCGATGACCGCGCACGTGGACACCGGCGAGCCGTTGCCGCGCGCGCTGTTCGACCGGATGGTGGCGGCGAAGAACTTCCAGAGCGGCATGGCCACCGTGCGCCAGCTGGAGTTCGGCCTGTTCGACATGCAGCTGCACGGCGGCTTCGATGCGGCGGACGACAGCGTGCTGGCGCTGCTGGACCGCGTGCGCGCCGAGGTGGCGGTGAACCTCCCGCCGGAATGGAACCGCTTCCCGCACCAGTTCAGCCACATCTTCGCCGGCGGCTACGCGGCCGGGTACTACAGCTACAAGTGGGCCGAGGTGCTGAGCGCCGACGCCTACGCGGCGTTCGAGGAAGCGCCGGAGCGGGTGGCCGAGACCGGGGCGCGGTTCCGCCGCGAGGTCCTGGCCCGGGGCGGCAGCCGCAGCGCGGCGGAGAACTTCCGCGCCTTCCGCGGCCGCGCGCCCCGCATCGACGCGCTGCTGCGGCACGCCGGCATGACCGGCTGAACCCCGGAAACGGCCGGTCCGGAAGGCGTTCCCGGACCCGCGGCCGCCGGTTTGACCGTAACTGTAAACGTTTTCATAATGGCTCCCCCGTAACACCCGCGTTCCCGGGAGGATCGCTTACATGCCGCATCAGCGAAGGATCGAGGGCCTGATCGCCGACATGACGCTGGAGGAGAAGATCGGCCAGCTCGGCGCCTTCGCCGACGCCCTGCGGCCGTTCGCCTTCGAGGTGAATCCCGAGACCTTCGCCCGCGACGCCGAGCAGGTGCGCGAGCAGATCCGCGCCGGCCGCGTCGGCGCGCTGTTCAACGGCGTGGGCGCGGCGGAAGGCCGCGAGGCGCAGCGCATCGCGGTGGAGGAGAGCCGGCTGGGCATCCCGCTGCTGCTGGGCGCGGACGTGATCCACGGCATGCGCACGGTGTTCCCGATCCCGCTGGGCGAGGCCGCCAGCTTCGAGCCCGGCCTGGCCGAGCGCACCGCCCGCGCCACCGCGAAGGAAGCCACCGCCGCCGGCATCCACTGGACCTTCGCGCCGATGGTCGACATCGCCCGCGACCAACGCTGGGGCCGCGTGGCCGAGACCTCCGGCGAGGACGTGCACCTGTCCTGCGCGTTCGCCGTCGCGCGCGTGCGCGGCTTCCAGGGCGACGACCTGGCCGCGCCGGATTCGCTGCTGACCACGCCCAAGCACTTCGCCGCCTACGGCGCGATCTCGGCGGGCCTGGACTACAACTTCGTCGACATGGCGCCGCAGACCCTGCGCGACGTGCACCTGCCGCCGTTCAAGGCCGCGCTGGACGCCGGCGCGCTGACGCTGATGAGTTCGTTCAACGACATCAACGGCGTGCCCGCCTCGGCCAACCGCGAACTGCTGACCGACATCCTGCGCGGCGAGTGGAAGTTCGAGGGCTTCGTGGTCTCCGACTACACCTCGGACCTGGAACTGGTCGCCCACGGCTACGCCGCCGATGAAGCCGACGCGGCGCAAAAGGCGCTGGTCGCCGGCCTGGACATGAGCCTGCAGAGCGGCATCTACGCCGGCCACGTCGCCACGCTGGTGGCGCAGGGCCGCGTCCCGCTGGCGGTGGTCGACGAAGCCGTGCGCCGGGTATTGCGCGTGAAGGCGGCGGTCGGCCTGTTCGACGATCCCTACCGCTGCCTCGACGCGGCACGCGAAGCCGACCAGTCCCACGTCGCCGCGCACGACGCGCTGGCGCGCGACTGCGCGCGCCGCTCCATCGTGCTGCTGAAGAACGACGGCGACGTGCTGCCGCTGAAGAAGGCCGGCCAGCGCATCGCGCTGATCGGTCCGTTCGCGCAGGACACCGCCCACCTGGGCGGCTGCTGGAACATCTTCGGCGACGCCGCGCGCATGGTGGACCTGGAAACCGGCCTGCGCGCCGCGCTGGACGATCCGTCCGCGCTGGCGGTGGTGCCGGGCAGCGGCATCGAGGATGCCATCGAAGGCGGCCTCGACGCCGCCGTGGCCGCCGCGCGCGCGGCCGACGTGGTGCTGCTGGCGCTGGGCGAGCCGCACGAGTTCTCCGGCGAGGCGCAATCGCGCACGCAGATCGTGCTGCCGCCGGTACAGCAGGCGCTGGCCGAGGCGGTCGCCGCCACCGGCACCCCGGTCGTGGTGCTGCTGCGCAACGGCCGCGCGCTGGCGCTGGAAGGCGCGGTGCGCGGGGCGCAGGCGATCCTGGTCACCTGGTTCCTCGGCACCCAGACCGGGCCGGCGGTGGCCGACGTGGTGTTCGGCGACTACAACCCGTCCGCGCGGCTACCGGTGAGCTTCCCGCAGGACGCCGGCCAGCAGCCGTACTTCTACAACCACCCGGCGACCGGCCGCCCCAACGTGCCGGGCACGCCGCGCTTCTTCCAGACGCGCTGGCGCGAAGTCACCCACGCCGCGCTGTACCCGTTCGGCCACGGCCTGTCGTACACGCGCTTCGACTACGGCGTGCCGGAGTTGAGCACGGCGACGCTGGGCTGGGACGACACGCTGGTCGTCCGCACGCGCATCGCCAACGCCGGCACGCGCGACGGCGAAGAGGTCGTGCAGCTCTACCTGCGCGACCGCACCGCCAGCCGCGTGCGCCCGGTGCGCGAGCTGAAGCGCTTCCGCAAGGTCGCGCTGGCGGCCGGGGCGTCGGTCGAGGTCGAGTTCACGCTCGCACGCGCGGACTTCGAATTCCACGGCGTCGACAACCGTCCCGTCGCCGAGCCCGGCCTGTTCGACCTGTGGGTGGCGCCGTCGAGCGCCGCCGGCGACCCGGTGTCGTTCGAACTGCTGGCGCCCTGAGCCCGCCATGCCGGCCCGGGACGATGCGCCGCCGGCCGTGGCGGCGGACACGGAAGCGCCGGGCGCGCGCGAGCGGATCGCCACCCGCGTCGCCTTCTTCATCGGCGGCCTGGCGGTGGCGGCATGGGCGCCGCTGATCCCGTTCGCCAAGCGCCGGCTGGCGCTGGACGACGCGCAGCTCGGCCTGCTGCTGCTGTGCCTGGGCGTCGGCTCGGTGCTGATGATGCCGCTGGCCGGCGGCCTGGCCGCGCGCTTCGGCTGCCGGCGCACGATCCTCGCCGCGGGCGCGGTGATCTGCCTGTGCATGCCGGCGCTGATGCTGGCGCCGTCGATCCCCGTGCTGGCGACGGTGCTGGCCGTGTTCGGCGCCAGCCTCGGCGTGCTGGACGTGGTGATGAACGTGCAGGCGGTGATCGTCGAGCGTGAAAGCGGGCGCGCGATGATGTCAGGCTTCCACGGCATGTACAGCGTCGGCGGCATCGCCGGTGCCGGCGGCGTGGCCGCGGCGCTGGCGTTCGGCGCATCGCCGCTGGCCGCGATCACCGGGATGGCCGTGGTCGCGGCGGTATTGCTGGCCGGGTCGCGGCGCGGCCTGCTGGGGTACGGCGGCGAGGCCGACCACCCGGCGTTCGTCCTGCCGCGCGGGCGCGTGCTGCTGATCGGCGCGGTGTGCTTCGCGATGTTCCTGTCCGAGGGCGCGGTGCTGGACTGGAGCGCGGTGTTCCTCAGCACCGTGCGCCGCGCCGACCCGGCGACCGCGGGCTTCGGCTACGTCGCCTTCGCGGCGACGATGACGGTCGGCCGCCTGGCCGGCGACCGGATCGTGCAGGCGCTGGGGCGTTTCCGCGTCGTCGTGTGCGGCGCGCTGCTGGCCGCGGCCGGGTTCGCGCTGGCGATCGCGGTGCTGTCGCCGCTGGCCGGCGTCGCCGGCTTCGCGCTGGTCGGCGCGGGCGCGGCCAACGTGGTGCCGGTGATGTTCTCCGCGGCGGGACGGCAGCGCGGCATGCCGACGCACCTGGCGGTGGCCGCGGTCACCACGATGGGCTACGCCGGTGTGCTGCTGGGGCCGGCGGCGCTGGGTTTCGTCGCCGGGGCGTCCTCGCTGCCGGCGGCGCTGGGCCTGCTGGTGGCGTTGCTGGTGGGCGTGGCGATGGTGGCCCGGCGCGCGACGCGCGACTGACCGGCATCGCAGGCATTCCCCGGCAGGTGAACGGCCCGCTCCCGTAGGAGCGCCCCATGGGCGCGATGCCTTTCGTCGGGATCACGCAAAAGCATCGCGGGCATGGCCCGCTCCTACAGGTGGGGATGCCAGGCCGTCGAGGCATTCCCCGGCAGGTGAACGGCCCGCTTCCGTAGGAGAGCCCCATGGGCGCGATGCTTTTCGTCGGGATCACGCAAGAGCATCGCGGGCATGGCCCGCTCCTACAGGTGGGGAGTGCCAAGCCGTCGAGGCATTCCCCGGCAGGTGAACGGCCCGCTTCCGTAGGAGAGCCCCATGGGCGCGATGCTTTTCGTCGGGATCACGCAAGCGCATCGCGGGCATGGCCCGCTCCTGCAGGCGAGGGATGCCAGGCCGTGGCGGCGTGTTCGCTTGCCCGCGGGGAACGGCGCGGGCGGCCGGTCCTACGGCCGGTACGGGCCCGGATGCGGCATCGGGCCGCCGTAGGGCCGGCCGCGATACGTCGGGCCGTCGTAGCGGTCGACGTTGATGTTGAAGTTGAACGTGCGCGGCTTGCCTTCGTCGTTGTACGTGGTCTTGCACAGGTTGAGGTTGACCGCGTTGTACGTGCTGCGGCCGTGCCCCTTGCTGTAGCCGATGCCGGTGGTGACGCTGCCCGACACCCCGTCGCCGTCGTCGTCGCCGTACCAGACGCAGGGATCGACCGGGACTTCCGCCGCCGCGGCGTCCTTCGGGCGCGTCGGCTGGCGGTCGCCGTACCAGGTGCCCGGCGGGTCGTTGGCGTAGGCCGCCGCGTCGGGCAGGCTCAGGTCCAGCGCCTCCGCGTCCGACTGCGCCCACGCGGGCGAGGTGGTCAGCAGGGCCAGCAGCGCGAGGGGCAGGGTCTTCATGGGGAATCCCGGGACGGCGGCATGCCGGGTGGCGTGCCTGCCAGGCAAGCTAGCAGCCGCGGATTGAACGCCGGCTGATGCCGGGCGCCGCGTCCGGGGAACTTCACCCCGCCGCGCCCAGCGCGTCCAGCACCCGCTGCCCGTAGCGCTCCAGCTTGGCGCCGCCGATGCCGCCCACGCGCGCCAGTTCGTCCAGCGTGGCGGGCTGCAGTTCGGCGATGTTGCGCAGGGTGCTGTCGTGGAAGATCACGTAGGCGGGCACGTTCTGCTCGCGCGCCAGCTGCGCGCGCAGGTCGCGCAGCAGCTGGAAGCGCGGCAGGTCGGCGGCTTCCACCGCCACGCCGCTGCGCGCGCCGCGGTCCCGCTCGCGGCGTTCGCGCTGCTCCTTGCGCAGCTGCAGCCGGCGCTCGCCGCGCAGCACGGCGCGGCTGCCCTCGGTCAGGCGCAGGCTGCCGTAGTCGGCCTCCACTTCCAGCAGGCCGCAGGCCACCAGCTGGCGGAACACGCTGCGCCAGGTGGTCGCGTCCAGGTCCTTGCCGATGCCGTAGGTGGTCAGGCGGTCGTGGCCGCACTGGCGGATGCGCTCGCTCTCGCTGCCGCGCAGCACGTCGATGACGTGGTTCACGCCGAAGCGCTGGCCGCTGCGGTAGACGCAGCTCAGCGCCTTCTGCGCGGCCTCGGTGGCGTCCCAGGTCTGCGCCGGGCTGAGGCAGTTGTCGCAGTTGCCGCAGTCGTGCGGATAGGTCTCGCCGAAGCCGGCCAGCAGCACCTGCCGGCGGCACTGGGTGGATTCGCAGTAGCCCAGCAGCTGGTCCAGCTTGCGCCGCTCCAGCCGCTTGCGCTCCTCGCCGGCCTCGGACTGCTCGATCATCTGCTTCAGCAGCACCACGTCGCCCAGGCCGTAGCACAGCCACGCCTCGGCGGCCTCGCCGTCGCGGCCGGCGCGGCCGGTTTCCTGGTAGTAGCCCTCCATCGACTTGGGCAGGTCCACGTGCGCGACGAAGCGCACGTCCGGCTTGTCGATGCCCATGCCGAAAGCAATCGTCGCCACCATCACGATGCCGTCCTCGCGCAGGAAGCGGCGCTGGTTGTGCGCGCGCACCTCGGCGTCCAAGCCGGCGTGGTAGGGCAGGGCATTGAAGCCCTGTTCGGCCAGGTACTCGGCGAACTGCTCGACCCGCTTGCGCGACAGGCAGTAGACGATGCCGGCCTCGTTGCGGTGCTTGCGCAGGAAGTCGCGCAGCTGCTGGCGCGCGTTGTCCTTCTGCACCACGGCGTAGCGGATGTTGGGGCGGTCGAACGAGCTGACGAAGCGCTCGGCGTCGACCAGGTTCAGCCGCTCGGCGATCTCGCGCTGGGTGGGCGGATCGGCGGTGGCGGTCAGCGCGATGCGCGGCACCTCGGGCCAGCGCTCGTGCAGCAGCGCCAGTTCCAGGTACTCGCGGCGGAAGTCGTGGCCCCAGGCGGAGACGCAGTGCGCTTCGTCGATGGCGAACAGGGCGATGCGGCTGCGGTCCAGCAGCGACAGGAAGCGCGGGGTCAGCAGGCGTTCCGGCGCGACGTACAGCAGGTCGAGTTCGCCGCGCAGCAGCGCCTGTTCCACCCGCGTGGCCTCGTCGGCGGCCAGCGAGGAGTTCAGGAAGGCCGCGCGCACGCCGAGCTGGCGCAGGGCGTCCACCTGGTCCTGCATCAGCGCGATCAGCGGCGAGACGACGATGCCGGTGCCTTCGCGCAGCAGCGCGGGCACCTGGTAGCAGAGGGACTTGCCGGCGCCGGTCGGCATCAGGACCAGGGCATCGTGGCCGGCGGCGAGGTGTTCGACGATGGCCTGCTGGCGGCCACGGAAGGCGCTGTAGCCGAAGACGCGCTGCAGCGTTTCGAGGGCGGGGGACGACATGGGGACAAGGATACCTTGTCCGGGTGGGGTGGCCGGGGGTTTTGGCTTGGAATTGGGTCGGAATGCGCCGCTTCGGGTTGTAGGAAGGGTGGGGTTCTGGCGGCGGTGTCGGGTGGTGCGTTTGCTTTAAAGCCCCTCTTTCGACGGGGAGAGGGGATGTGCTGGGTGACGCTGCCTGGGGGGCTTCGGTTGTCTGTGAACGCGCAACATGCGCGATGAACGCGAAACGCACATGGTCGATGAACGTGGTGGGTTTGGTTTTCTGACGGGCTTCCCTGTGTTCTGGCGCGGCAGACCGCCGATGCCGACGGTGAGTTGGATGGGGTTGCTGATCGCCAAACGTCCTTCAAGCGCAGTCCTTCCTCCAAAGCCCCTCTCCCTGCGGGAGAGGGGTTGGGGTGAGGGGCAACGAAGCCTGTCGCCTGTGCGTGCTTGTTGCGACTACAGAGCGCGCGATGAAACGTTAGGTTGGCGATAGGTTGGTCAGTGCCTGACGGGCTGGCTTCCCCGCAGGGGAAACATGGTGCCGCTCGCCGCGGGGGCCCTACTTTCTTTGCTTGTGCAAAGAAAGTAGGCAAAGAAACACACCCCAGGCGGCGCGCCCGGCGCGTAGCGCCGGGTCCGCGAGGTGACCGGGAATTTTCGTAAGGCACATCCCTGTGCCATACGAAAACGCCGCCCATCCAGGGCGGCGCCCTGACGGGTTTACCCGGTCCCCTCGCCGCGCCTAGATGGGGCCCCAAAGCGGGAAGCAAGAGCAACTGCAAGGCGACAGTCATGGAATGACGGCTGCTTTTATCGCTGGTAGCGCTCTTGTGTTGTGGCAGCAAACGCAGAATCTGCCGGGCTCCGGATGCATCCGCATCGCTCTTCGGGGCCCCCTTTAGGTCCGGCAGTCCCGGCGGGTCAAACCCCGCAGGGGCGGCGCACAGGGATGTGCGCCGTTTTCGTATGGGCCAGGAGGGCCCTTACGAAAATTCCCGCCGGGACTGCGCACCCGCCACGTAGTGGCGGGCGGACCGCCGGGGGTGTGCTTTCTTTGCCTACTTTCTTTGCACAAGCAAAGAAAGTAGGGCCCCCGCGGCGAGCGGCGCCATCTATCCGTGATAGAAAAGCCATACCGGCAGGGCCATGGAACAAGCGTCATCATGGATGCGGCAACACCCCGAAGCCGGAAACATCGCGGACTCCATTGCCCCTCACCCCAACCCCTCTCCCGCAGGGAGAGGGGCTCGGAAGCGGGGCGGGGAGGGCGGCAAAAGAAAACGCCCGGACGGGCCGGGCGTTTCCATGCAGCCTGGGGCTGGCGCGACGCGCTTACTGCAACAGCGAGCGCAGCATCCATGCATACTTCTCGTGCGTCTGCAGCCGCTGCGTCAGCAGGTCCACCGACGGATCGTCGCCGGCATCGTCCGCCACGCTCAGCACCTTGCGCGCCGTGCGGCACACCGCCTCGTTGCCGACCACCAGCTGGCGCACCATCTCGCGCCAGTCCGCGCTGTCGGTCAGGCCCGGCTCCTCGGGGATCGAGGTCAGGCCGACGAACTCGCGGTACGAACCGGGCGCGTTGTACCCCAGCGCGCGGATGCGCTCGGCCACTTCGTCCAGCGCCGTCCACTGCTCGGTGTACTGGGTCTCGAACATCGTGTGCAGCGAGTTGAACATCGCGCCGGTGACGTTCCAGTGGAAGTTGTGGGTCTTCAGGTAGAGGGTGTAGGCGTCCGCCAGGTAGCGCGACAGGCCGTCGGCGATCTTCTTGCGGTCGCCCGTGCTGATGCCGATGTCGATGTTCGGCGCGGTGGGCGCGGACGGGATGGGAGCGGTCACGGCCCGGGTCTTGGCGGGCTTGGTCTTCGGCTTGGCCATGCGGATTCTCCTGAGGGTGGGTTGAGGCGGCACAATAGACACACTAGAACATGTGGCGTGAGCAAGGCGTTTCAAGCGCCGGCCCAGAATGAATACCCCCCGCGACCCTTCCCCCGCCAGCCCCGACCGCGCCGCCCTGGACCGGGCGCGGCGCTCGCTCGACCGCGCGCTGAGCCGCGACCGCGGCCGCCTGCACGGCCTGTGGTCGCGCTGGCAGGGCCGGCCGGCCGACGCCGGCGTGCGCCAGGCGTTCGAGCAGGCATTGGACGCGTCGATCGCCGCCCGCGAACGCCGCCGATCGACCGTGCCGGCGGTGATCCTGGATGAATCCTTGCCCATCGCCCGCGAGGGCGAGCGCATCGTCCAACTGATCCGCGACCACCAGGTAGTGGTGATCGCCGGCGAGACCGGTTCCGGCAAGACCACCCAGCTGCCCAAGCTCTGCCTGGCGGCCGGGCGCGGCGTGGCCGGCATGATCGGCTGCACCCAGCCGCGCCGCATCGCCGCGCGCGCGGTGGCGCGGCGCGTGGCCGAGGAACTGAAGACCGAAGTCGGCCGCGGGGTTGGTTTCCAGGTGCGCTTCACCGACCAGGTCGGCGAGGACACCCACGTCAAGTTCATGACCGACGGCATCCTGCTAGCGGAGATCGCCAGCGACCGCTGGCTGTCGGCCTACGACACGATCATCGTCGACGAGGCGCACGAGCGCAGCCTCAACATCGACTTTCTGCTCGGGTACCTCAAGCAGCTGCTGCGCAAGCGCCGCGACCTGAAGCTCATCGTCACCTCGGCGACCATCGACACCGAGCGCTTCGCGAAGCACTTCGACGATGCGCCGGTGATCGGCGTGGAGGGGCGGACGTATCCGGTGGAAGTGAGGTATCGGCCTTGGGGGGACCCGGGACCGGGGACCGGGGACCCGGGAAAAGCGGGTGGGCGTGCCGCGCCGGATGATGCTCGCTCCAAGATTTCCCAAGGCCAGGCCGCGGGTGCAGGCCTGTCCGGGTCCCCGGTCCCCGGTCCCGGGTTCCGCACCGTCGATACCGTCACCGACGCCATCGTCGCCGCCGTCGACGACATCACCCGCCAGGACCCCCGAGGCGACGTGCTGGTGTTCCTGCCCGGCGAGCGCGAGATCCGCGACGCGCACCAAGCGCTGGAACGGCGCAAGTACCGCCAGACCGAGGTGCTGCCGCTGTACGCGCGGCTGTCCAACCAGGACCAGGACCGGGTGTTCAATCCCGGCCCGGGCCGGCGCATCGTGCTGGCCACCAACGTGGCCGAGACTTCGCTGACGGTGCCGCGCATCCGCTACGTGGTCGATCCGGGCCTCGCGCGGGTCAAGCGCTACAGCCCGCGCAACAAGCTGGATCGCCTGCACATCGAGCCGGTCTCGCAGGCCAGCGCCAACCAGCGCAAGGGCCGCTGCGGTCGCATCGCCGAGGGCATCTGCTACCGGCTGTATCCGGAAGCGGATTTCCAGGCGCGTGCGGAGTTCACCGACCCGGAGATCCGCCGTTCCAGTCTGGCGGGCGTGATCCTGCGGATGCTGCAACTGGGGCTGGGAAGGATCGAAGACTTCCCGTTCCTGGAGCCGCCGGACGAGCGCGCCGTCGCCGACGGCTGGCAGCAGCTGGCGGAACTGGGTGCGATCGACGCCGGGCGCCGGCTGACCGCGGTCGGCCGGCAGATGGCGCGCCTGCCGGTGGACGTGAAGCTGGCGCGCATGCTGGTGGCCGCGCAGGCCGCGGGCTGCCTGCGGCCGATGCTGGTGATCGCCTCGTTCCTCGGCATCCAGGATCCGCGGGAGCGCCCGGCCGACGCGCGTGCGGCGGCCGACAACGCGCACGCGCAGTTTGCCGACGGGCGTTCGGAGTTCGTCGGCGTGCTGCGCCTGTGGGACGCCTACCGCCAGGCCCACGAAGACCTGACCCAGTCCAGGTTGCGCGACTGGTGCGGCCGCCACTTCCTCGGCTTCCTGCGCATGCGCGAGTGGCGCGAGTTGCACCGCCAGCTGCGCCTGCTGTGCGAGGAACTGGGCTGGAAGGAAGAAGCCGGCGACGCCTCGCTGGCGCCGCTGCTGGCCGGCAGCAGCGCGCCGCCGGCCGCGCGCGACGACGGGGCGGCCGCGGCGAAGGCCACCCGCGGCCAGTTGCACCGCGCCGCGCGCCTGGCCCGCGAAGGCCAGGCCGATGCCGCGCCGGTGCCGGTCGCCGCGCGCGCGCAGAAGGAGCAGGCACCGGCAGGCGGCGGCTACAGCGAACGCGTGCGCGCGGCGGCCTACCAGACGCTGCATCGCGCGTTGATCGCCGGCCTGCCCACGCAGGTCGGACACCGCACCGACAAGGGCGATTTCCAGGCGCCGCGCCAGCGCCGCTTCCTGCCATTCCCCGGCTCGCCGCTGGCCAAGCGGCCGCCGCCGTGGCTGCTCGCCGCGACGCTGCTGGACACGCAGAAGGTCTGGGGCCTGACCCTGGCCGCGATCGAGCCGGACTGGGTCATCGCCGAACTGCCGCACCTGCTGCTGCGCAAGCATTTCGACCCGCACTGGTCGCGCGCGCAGGGGCAGGTGCTGGCGTCGGAGCAGATCAGCCTGTTCGGGCTGGTGCTGGCGCCGAAGAAGCCGGTGCACTACGGCCGCATCGCGCCGGGGGAGGCACACGATATCTTCGTGCGCCAGGGCCTGGTGACCGGCGAGATCACCACGCGCGCCGGCTTCGTCGCCGACAACCTGAAGACGCTGGAGCAGGCGCGCGAGGAGGAAGCCAAGCTGCGCCGCGCCGGCCTGGTCGCCGACGAGGACTGGCAGGCGCGCTGGTACCTGGACCGCGTGCCGCCGGAGATCCATTCGGCCGCCGGGCTGGACGCGTGGTGGAAATCGCTGCCGGCCGACAAGCACCGCGCGCTGCGCTGGTCGCCGGCGGACCTGTTGCCGGGCGAGGGCAGCGAGGAGGACCGCTATCCGAAGTATTTCGCGCTTGGCGATGCGCGGCTGCCGCTGCACTACCGGTTCGAGCCGGGCGCGGCCGACGACGGGGTGACGCTGGAGGTGCCGCTGCACCTGCTCAACGCGCTGGACCCGGCGCGGCTGTCGTGGCTGGCGCCGGGCTTCGTCGCCGACAAGGCGGCCGGGCTGATCCGCAGCCTGCCCAAGGCGATGCGTCGCAACTACGTACCGGCGCCGGATTTCGGCCGTGCGTTCTTCGAGGCGTTCCCGAAGCCGACCGCCGACGACATCCGCGGCGAACTGGCGCGCTTCCTGTCGCGCGCCACCGGCGTGGCAGTGGCGGCACTCGATTTCGACGAAGCCTCGCTGGAACCGCATCTGCGCATGAACCTGCGGCTGCGCGAAGACCCGCGCAACGGCGGCGAAGGCCGCGTGCTGGCCGAGTCGCGCGACCTGGACGCCTTGCGGGCGAGGTTCGGCGACCGCGCCGGGCAGGCGTTCGCCGCGCGCGCGGGCCGTGCGATGGCGGCGGCGGGATTGCGCGAGTTCCCGGCGCAGCCGATTCCCCCGCAGGTGCCGGGCGAGGCCGGCGTGCCCGCCTATCCGGCGCTGCGCGACGACGGCGACAGCGTGGCCCTGCACGTCTTCGCCGACCGCGCGCAGGCGCAGGCGGCGCATCCGCGCGGCGTGCGCCGGCTGCTGGAATTCGCGCTGACCGACAGGGTGAAGCAGGCGCGCAAGCAGTTGCCGGTGTCGCCGAAGACCGGCCTGCTGTACGCCAGCATCGAATCGCAGGAACGGCTGCGCGGCGACATCGTCGATGCGGCGATGAACGCGGTGCTGGCCGACGGCCTGGACGGCATCCGCGACCGCGCCGCCTTCGAGCAGCGGCGCGACGCCGCCGGCCGCCGCCTGTTCGGCGAAGCCATGGAGCGGCTGAAGCTGGCCGACGCCATCCTCTCGGCCGTGGCCGAACTGAAACCGCAGTTGGACGCACCGCTGATGGGCTGGGCGCGCGGCAACCTGGACGACCTGCGCACCCAGCTGGCCGCGCTGGTGCATCCCGGTTTCCTGCGCGAGACCCCCGCCGACGCGCTGGCGCAGCTGCCGCGCTACCTGAAGGCGATGACCCTGCGCGCCGAGCGCGCCAAGCGCGACCCGGCGAAGGACCAGGCGCGCATGCTGGAACTCAAGCCGTTTGCCGACGCGCTGGCGCACGCGGCGGCGGACGGCGTGGCCGGCGCACCGGAATGGCAGGCGCTGCGCTGGGAACTGGAGGAGCTGCGGGTGTCGGTGTTCGCCCAGGAACTGGGCGCGCGCGCCGGCGTGTCGCCGAAGAAGCTCGCGCAGCGGTTGCAGGCGCTGCGCGGGTGAGGTGGCTACTTGATACGGCGTACCTTGGCGGAAGTATTGTAGCCCTCGATGCGCAGGAACCAGTTGTTGAACAGGCCAGGCTTGACGGTCACCACCGGATCCGTCTTGCGCACACCTGACAGGGTGGCTGCTTCGATCTGTTCCCAGACCTGTCCGTTGGCGAGCGTGTAGTGTTTGCCCTTGGCGAAGCCCTTGAACTCGCCGACCAGCGTGCTCTTGATGGGTTCGTCGGACCCGAAGTCGAAGAAGCCTCGGTTCTGCTGCTCGATCTGCTGGCGCGTGTCCTCCTTCGCCTTGACGACCGCTTCTTGCGTTTCGTGCCGCACCTGCTCGACGGCACGCGTGGTTTCGGTGTCGACCTTACGGGTGAGCCACGCGCTCAGTGCGGACAGTTCTGTATCACTGAGTTTGTCCAGGCCGGCGGCCTTGAACTCTTCCGTCGTCATCGATTCACGCAGGTTGCCGAAGCGTGCATCCGGCGCGGCATTCTCCGCGAACGCCAGCATCGGCACGGTTGCCAGTGCGAGGGATAGAAACAAGCGGCTCATTTTCATGGTTGTTCCTACGGTCGGTTGGCCATTAGTGTAGTCATTCCCGGCGGTGCTTGGCCGCCCCGTTCCCCTGTCATGGCCGCTCCTTCCGCTCCCGACATCGCCACGCTGCTGCAGCGGCCCGCCCTGGACGCGGTGCCGGCGGCGCTGCGGCGCGCGCTCGCCGACGCGGCGGCGGCAGCCGGCGCGGACGCGGGCATGCCCGATCCCGCCGGCGTACTCGCGGACACGCTGGACACGCTGGCGACACTCGGCGCGGACGGCGAGGTCATGCTGGCGGCGATTCTGTACGGCCTGCCGGCCCTGCAGCCGGTCGTGGCGGGCTCGGCCGGCAAGCAGACCTCCGGCCTGGCCGACCTGCTGGAAGGCCAGGCCGCCGCTGCGCAGGTCTGGGCCCTGCACGCGGAACAGGCGCGCGGGGTGAATACCGAGGGCCTGCGCCGGCTGCTGCTGGCGATCGTGCGCGACCTGCGCGTGGTGACCATCCTGCTCGCGCGCCAGCTGGCCCGCATGCGCGCCGCTGGCGCCCTGCCGGAGGCCGAGCGGCAGGCGCTGGCCCGGCTCACCCGCGACATCCACGCGCCGCTGGCCAACCGGCTCGGCATCTGGCAGCTGAAGTGGGAGCTGGAGGACCTCGCGTTCCGCTATCTGCAGCCGCAGACGTACAAGCAGATCGCCACCCAGCTGGACGAGAAGCGGGTCGGCCGCGAACGCTACATCGGCGGGGTCATCGACGCGCTGCGCGCCGCGCTCGCCGAGCACGGCATCCGCGCGGAGGTCAGCGGGCGGCCGAAGCACATCTACAGCATCTGGCGGAAGATGCAGCGCAAGCAGGTGGGCTTCGAGGAACTCTACGACCTGCGCGCGGTGCGCATCGCGGTGGACGACGTGGCCGCCTGCTACGCGGCGCTGGGCATCGTGCATGCGCTGTGGGTGCCCATCCCAAGCGAGTTCGACGACTACATCGCGCGGCCGAAGGCGAACGACTACCGCTCGCTGCACACCGCCGTCGTCGGCCCCGAGGGCCGCACGCTGGAAGTGCAGATCCGCACGCACGAGATGCACGCGCAGGCCGAGCTCGGCGTGGCCGCGCACTGGAAGTACAAGGAAGGCAAGGGCGGCGGCGACGCCTTCGACCGCAAGATCGCGTGGATGCGCCGGCTGCTGGACGGCGCGGCCGAAGGCGCCGGCGGCGACGGCGCGCTGGCGGGCGACCTCGACGCGGAACTGGTGGAGGATCGCGTCTACGCGCTGACGCCGAAGGGCGAGGTGGTCGACCTGCCGCGGGGCGGCACCGTGCTCGACTTCGCCTACCACGTGCACACGATGGTCGGCCACCGCACGCGCGGCGCCAAGGTCAACGGCCGCATCGTGCCGCTCAACCACGTGCTGCGCAGCGGCGACCGCGTCGAGATCCTGACCTCGAAGGAACCGGAGCCGCGCCGCGACTGGCTGCTGCAGGCCAACGGCTTCCTCGCCAGCGGGCGTTCGCGCGACAAGGTGCGCGCGTGGTTCCACAAGCTGGACCGGGCGCGCAACCTGCAGGCCGGGCGCGAACTGCTGGAGAAGGAGCTCAAGCGGCTGGGGCTGCATCATGCCGACCTGGCGGGCGCGGCGAAGAAGTTCCATGCCGACAGCGTGGACGAGCTCTACATCCAGGTCGCCCTGGGCGACGTCGGGCCGCACCAGGTGGGCCGCGCGCTGCACGAGGAGCAGCGCGCCGCGGCCGAACCCGAGGCGCCGGCGCTGCCGGTGCGGCGCCCGCCCAGGAAAGTGGCCGCGCCGGGCAAGTCCCGGTTCACCGTGGAGGGCGTGGGCAACCTGCTGGTGCAGCTCGCGCGCTGCTGCCAGCCGGTGCCGGGCGAGCCGATCGCCGGCTACCTCACGCGCGGGCGCGGCGTCACCGTGCACCGCGCCGACTGCGCCGCGTTCGCGCGGCTGGCGGCCGCCAGCCCGCAGCGCGTGCTGCCGGTGGAGTGGGGACAGGCCGGCGGCGGCTACGAGGTCGACGTGCAGGTCACCGCCATCGACCGCAAGTGGCTGCTCAAGGACATCACCACGCTGATCGCGCAGGAAGAAGCCAACGTGCTGGACATCAACAGCCAGGGCAACCGCGCGAGCGGACGCGTGCACCTGCGCCTGCGGCTGAAGGTCGCCGACTTCGGCCAGCTGTCCACGCTGCTGGGCAAGCTGGACGCCTTGCCGGGCGTGGAAGACGCACGACGTTCAGGCTGAATGCGTATGCTGCGGGCGTGACCCGCGAAGACCACCACGACGCCGGACGGGGAAACCGCATCGAACCACGCGTCGACTGGACGCGCGCCGGCCTGCCCGATGCGCCGTCCCGGCGGGTGGCGGTGCCGGCATGGCGCGACCGGCGGCATTGGCGCTGGGCGGTGGCGGCGGTTTTCGTGCTGGTCGTGGCGCTGGTGGCGCTGCGGCGGCCGCTCGCCGACGTGTTCTGGCCGGAAACACGCGTGCAATCCCTGCTCGACCAAGCCGAGCGCGCCCTGCGCGACGGCCGGCTCGATGCCGACGACGGCACCGGTGCCCGCCAGCTGTACGAAGCGGCGCAGGCGCTGGATACCGACCGTACCGAAGCCGCCACCGGCCTGCGCCGCGTGGCGCAGGCGGCGTTGCGCGACGCCGACGAGGCGCTGCGGCAGGACCGCTTCGAGGATGCGCGCGCGCTGCTCGCGCTGGCGCGCGAACTGCAGGTGCCGCGCCCGCAGGCCGATGCGCTGGCCGCGCGCCTGCGCGCGCGCGAAGCCGAGCATGCCGGCGTCGAGGGCGTGCTGCAGGCCGCGGCGCAGGCGCAGGCGGCGCACCGGCTATGGGGAAGCGACGATGCCGCGCTGCCGCTCTACCAGCGCGTGCTCGCCTTGCAGCCGACGCGGCTGGAGGCGCTGGAAGGCCGCGAGGACGCGCTGTCCGACCTGCTGCAGGAAGCGGGCCGGCATCTGGCGCGCGGCGAACTCGCGGACGCCGCGGTCCGGATCGCCGCGGCGCGCGCGTTCGATGCCGGCCACGTCGACCTGCCGCAGGCGCAGGCCGCGCTGGCCGGTGCCCTGGATGCGCGCCGGCGCGCGGGCGCCCGCGAACTCGCGCGCGGCCGCCTGGCCGCCGCGCGCGCGGCCTACGAGGCGGTGCTGGCCGCCGCGCCGGACGACGCGGACGCGCGACAGGGCCTGGAGCAGACAGGCATCGCCCATGCCCGGCAAGCGGAACGGCAGGCGGCCGACTTCCGCTTCGCAGAGGCGAAGCGGGATCTGGCGCTGGCGCGTGCGCTGGCGCCGCAGTCGGCGCGCGTCGTGCAGGCGGAGCAGGCGGTGGCGCGGGCGCGCGAGGCGTGGCAACGGCAGGACGACGCTTCGACGGTGCCGGCGCGCGAGCGCGACCGGCGCGTGCGCGCCTTGCTCGCCGCCATGGCCCGGGCCGAAGCGCAGGGGCTCTGGCTGACGCCGCCGGGCGAGAGCGCGTACGACACGCTGCGCGCGGCGCAGGCGTTGTCGCCCGACGACCCCGCGGTCAGGCAGGCGGCGGCGCGGCTGCTGCCGGCCGTGCGCGGCTGCTACGAAGACGAACTGCGCGCCAACCGCATCCGCCGCGCGCAGGCCTGTCAGCAGGCCTGGCAGACCCTGCAGCCGCGCGATCCGGGATTGCCCGACGCGCGCCGGCGACTGGCCGAGAAGTGGATCGCCGTGGGCACCGAGCGGCTGGGCTCGGGCGACGTGGCGTTCGCGGCACAGGCGCTGGAAGAGGCCAGGCGCACGGACGCGCAGGTGCCCGGGCTGGTGGATTTCGAGCAGCGGGTCAGGAACGCGAGCATCGGCAATTGAGGTTCAGGCCCTTTGCTAGCCGCGTCCCACGAGGGAGGCCGCGACCGCTTCGACCCTGGACGCCAGGTGCTCCCATCGCCATTCGGCGACCGTGGCCGCCGTCAGGTCCAGGCCGTCCGTGAATACGCCGGACCGCTTCGTCTCCACCAACCGGTCGAGCAATGCGGCGATCGCATCGGCATCGTTGTCCGTGGTCCAGCCCCGGTGCAGGTACGACAGCAGGCGCGCGATCGCGTCGTCCCCGTCTCCCAGGTGGAGGATCGGCCGGCAGGCGCCGAGATACTCGTAGATCTTGCCGGGCACCTGGGAGGGGTCCGCATTGCCGATGTTGACGAGCAGGTCGGCGTCGCGCTGGAACGCCAGCGCATCGTTGTGCGGCAGGAATCCGAGCAGGCGGATACGGTCCGGGAACTCGCTCGCGAACCCGAGAACGCTCTCGGGAAGCGTGACGGCGGCGATGTTGAGCCTCGCGCCCGGGCACGTGCGCAGCGCCGCAAGCAGGGCTTCCGGCCGCCGGAAGCTGTAGAAGCTGCCGGTGTAGAGGAGCTCCAGGCGCGTCGGGTCGAAGTCGATGCGGCCCGACGACGAGTCGATCGCCCCGGCGTGCCCCTGCGTGACGACGGTGATGCGGTCATGCCGGGCGTGGCGTTCCTCCAGGAGCGCTGCGGCTGCGGACGTCGTGACGAAGAGGTGATCCGCTTCGTCGCTCACGGTCCGTTCCAGCGCCCATGCGCGCGCTCGCCATCGCGGCGGCGTGTAGGGAGCGAGGACCGGGTCGCCCAGGTCGGCGATCCAGGGCAGGCCGGCGCGCTTGGCGAGGATGCCGAGTTCCAGCGACGTCGCCGGCTCATGGGAGCTGATCACCAGGTCCGGCCGGTCGGCGTGCAGTATTCCGCGCAGCCGGCGGCGCGCCCAGGGTTGCCATTCCCCCCTGACGTCCGGGAACACGATCCTGGCGGCTGCGGACTGCAGGGCATCGGACACCGCCTGTTTCCAGCCCTGCCTGCTGCGCCGGGCCGGCGTGGCGGGCCCGGGGCGTGATGCGCCGGCAGCGCGCGCCCGGCGGTCGCGCAGGGCCGCCAGCGCGCCACGGATGGGACCGGCGAAGGTGCGATGCACCGCGATCGACGACGGCAGCGGCGGAAGACCCGGGGTTTCGCCGCCCAGGTGGATCGTCAGCACGCTGATGCGATGCCCGCGATCGGCGAGATGGCGGGCCAGGTAGGCCCATCGGAGCGACTGCGGTGACGGGCTGGGGGGGAATTCGTAGGCGATGAGCAGGATGTGCATCGCGATGCTCAGGTTGCCGGATGCGGGCGTTCGAACGTCGCCCGGATACCCGGAAGCGCCGACTCCACCGAGAAGTGGCGGCGGACGCTGTCGCGTCCGTGGACCGACAGTGCCGTCCACAGCCCGTGGTCTTCCAGAAGCCGGAGGGCGGCATCCGCGAAGCCGGCGGCGTCGTCCGCGACGAGGACGTCGTGGCCGTCCTGCAGGTGCATCCCCTCGACGGCGGTTCGCGTCGCGATGGTCGGCAGGCCGAAGGCCATGTACTGGTTGACCTTGCCTTTCACGCCGGCGCCGAACCGCAGCGGCGCGACGCCGATCTTGCAGTTGGAGTACAGCTCGCCGAGTTCGGCGACATGGCCGTGGAAGACGATGCGCGTGGAGGCGGGGAGGCCGAGGCAGGCTTCTTCGAGGCCACGGCCGACCAGGTGCAGTTCGCAGCGCGGATGCCTCTGGAGGATCCGCGGCATGATGTCCGCCACCAGCCAGCGCGCGGCGTCCGCATTCGGCGGGTGCTGCGCCCCGCCGATGAACACGAGGCGTTCCGCACGCGTCTCCCGGTCGATGTCGGCGGGCGCTTCATGGATGTTGGAGACCACTTCCACGCGGGCCCCGCGGGCGAGCCCGGACAGGGCTTCGCGTTCGATTTCGCTGACGACCCACGTGACGTCGGCATTCCGGATCGCGCGCAGCTCGTGGCGGCGCGTCGCGGAAGCGGCGCGGCGCAACGCCGCGCTGCCGCGCAGGTCGGCCTCGCCACGCTCGCGGATGTGGTGGAGGTCGACGGTGTCGAGCACCCTCAGGGCGCCGGGATTGATCGTTCGCACCAGCGGGAACCAATGCCAGGCGAGGTGGTAGCGGCTCACGATGACGCCGCGGTAGTCCTTGCCGTGCCGGCGGAACCAGGCGTGCGCGGCCTCGGCGGGTGGATGCGATTGCACGCACGTTACGCCGATCTCCCGCAGCGCGGTTTCCTGCGACGGCGTGGGGGCACCGGACGTCGAGAGGAAGTGCAGCGGATGCCCCATGGCGACGAGCGTCCGCATGATGTTGAACATCCTCAGCGAACCGGAGTCCTGGCCGGGGTCGGGTGCCCGCTCGTCCAGCCATAGAAGCGGGTACGGGTCTGTGGCGGGCGGGACGCGCAGGACGGGCCAGGAATGCGGTTCGGCGGGAACGTTCCGCGCAGCAGCGGTGGACGCGGAAGTGGCCCGGGCCAGCGATGCCCGCCAGCCCCGCGAGAGCAGCATGATCCTGGCGCGATGCAGGCGGGACAACGCTTTTTGCAGGTGGTAGCGCAGTAGTGCGGGCACGGGCTCTCAAATATGAATCGACGGTTTTCCTGGTGCCAGCGGCCCTGCGGGGACTGCGCTAGACTCGCTCGAATTCCCATTGTCGCATCCCTGTGGCCCGCAACGACTACGACGACGAAGCGCTGGACGAAGACGACATCGACGACGGCGAGGGTCCGGGCTGGCGGCAGCGCCTGCTCACCTGGGGCCTGGCCGTGGTCGGCCTGGGGCTGGGGTTCCTGATCCCCTACACGCTGTACCTGAACCACCAGGTCACCCAGCGCTTCGGCGAACTGCGCTGGCAGATCCCCACGCGCGTCTACGCGCGCCCGCTGCAGGTGGCGCCCGGCCTGGCGATGGACGCGCAGACGCTGAAGACCGAGCTGGACGCCGCCGCCTACCGCGACGACGGCGTCGGCCAGGGGCCCGGCACCTACGCGCGCGAGGGCGGCCGCTTCACCATTTCCAGCCGCGGCTACATCGACGTGGACGGGCGGGTGGCGCCGCGGCGGATCGAGGTCGCGCTGTCCGGCGGCCGGGTCGCGACGGTGCGCGACCTGGCCCGCAAGCAGAACCTGAAGGCGGCGCGGCTGGACCCGGCGCGCATCGCCACGCTGTACGGGCAGAAGCAGGAGGAACGCCGGCTGGTGCGGCTGGAAGAGGTGCCGGAGCTGCTGGTGACCGGCCTGCAGGCGGTCGAGGACCGCGACTTCAAGGACCACCACGGCATCGACCTGTCCGGCATGCTGCGCGCGGCGTGGCTGCTGGTGCGCTCGGGCGGCGACACGCGCCAGGGCGCCAGCACGCTGACGCAGCAGCTGGCGCGCAGCGGCCTGCTGGACATCGGCAAGGAAGTCACGCCGACGCGCAAGTTCAACGAGATCCTGTACGCGCTGATCCTGGAGGCGCGCTACGACAAGCGCACCATCCTGGAGGCCTACTTCAACCAGGTCGACCTGGGCCAGCGCGGCAGTCAGGCCATCCACGGCGTGGCCGCGGGCGCGGAATACTGGTTCGGCCGCGACCTCGACAGCCTGACCACCGAGCAGGTCGCGCTGCTGATCGGGCTGGTGAAGGGGCCTTCCTGGTACAACCCGCGCCGCAACCCGGAGCGCGCGAAGGACCGCCGCGACTACGTGCTGTCCAAGCTGCACGAGACCGGCCTGATCGACGATGCCGAGTACGGGCGCGCGAAGGCCGCGCCGCTGGGGGTGACGCAGACGCCGGGCATGGCGGCCGCGAACCGCTTCCCCGCCTACGTGGACCTGGTGCGGCGCCAGCTGGCGCGCGACTACCCGGAGAGCGCGCTGCAGGGCGCCGGCCTGACCGTGCTGACCGGCATGTCGCCGTCGGCGCAGGCCTATGCCGAGGCCTCGGTGACGCGCACGATCAAGGCGCTGGAGAACAAGCGCCGCCCGCCGCTGCAGGCGGGCATGGTGGTGACCGACGTGCACGACGGCGACGTGCTGGCCGTGGTCGGCAGCCGCAACGTGTCCGAGCCGGGGTTCAACCGCGCGGTCGAGGCGCAGCGGCCGGTGGGGTCGCTGCTCAAGCCGTTCGTCTACCTGCTGGCGCTGGCGCAGCCGGACGAGTATTCGCTGGCCACCTGGGTCGACGATTCGCCGGTCACCGTGCAACTGGGCAAGAACCGGCGCTGGACCCCCGACAACGCCGACCGCCGCAGCCACGGCACGGTCCGCCTGGTCGACGCGCTGGCGCATTCGTACAATCAGGCCACCGTGCGCGTGGGCATGAGGGTCGAACCGGACCGCCTGGCGCAGCTGATCCGCGTGCTGGCCGGGATCCAGGCCCAGCCCAACCCGGCCCTGATCCTCGGCGCGACCGACCAGAGCCCGTACGCGATGGCGCAGCTGTACCAGTTCCTCGCCTCCGGCGGCGAGATCCAGCCGCTGCACGCGGTGCGCGGCGTGCTGGACCCGGACGGCAAGCTGCTCAAGCGCTACGACAAGACGCCGGCGCCGGCGCAGGAAGGCGATTCCATCGCCGCCAACCTGATCACCGTGGCCCTGCAGCAGGTGGTGGCCAGCGGCACCGGCCGGCAACTGCTCGGCGACGGGCTGGGCCGGCTGCAGTCGGCCGGCAAGACCGGCACCAGCAACGACGGCCGCGACAGCTGGTATGCCGGCTACACCGGCGACCACCTGGCGGTGGTGTGGATGGGCAACGACCAGAACGAGCAGACCGGCCTGTACGGCGGCACCGGCGCCATGCGGGTGTGGTCCGGCCTGTTCGCGCGCCTGCCCAGCGCGCCGCTGAAGGTGTCCGGCAAGGGCCTGGACTGGCAGTGGGTGGTCGCCTCCCACAGCACCGACGCCGGCTGCCCGGGCGCGCGCCAGCTGCCCTTCGTGTCCGGCTTCGCGCCCGCCTACGCCGCCTGCGTGGTCGAGCAGCCGCCGGCCGAGGGCGAAGAACAGGGCGGGGGCGGCTGGCGCAGCTGGTTCGGCCTGGACCGCAAGGACCCGCCGTCGCCGCCGCCGCAAGAGAATCCCCCCCCGCCGCAACCGTGACCATGAAGTACGCATTGCCCCTGTTCCTGACGGTGTTGGCCGGCTGCGCGTCCGCGCCGGCGCCCGAAACGCCGGTCGCGCGCGATCCGGTCGCCCCCGACCAGCGCGTCGTCGCCATCCACGCCGCCGCCGGCGACGACGACCGCGAACTCGCCGTGCAACCGCTGCGCGACCCGCAGGTCGAGGACCTGCGCGAGCAGGCGCAGCGGGCGCGGGCCGCGCGCGACTACGCGGCGGCCGCGGACGCGCTCAACCAGGCGCTGCTGCTCGTTCCGGAGGATCCGGCCGTGCTGCAGGAGCGGGCCGAAGTGGCGATGCTGCAGGGCGACTACGGCCGCGCCGACACGCTCGCCCAGCGCGCCTTCCAACTGGGTTCGCAGGTCGGGCCGCTGTGCCGCCAGCACTGGGAAACCGTGCGCCAGGCGCGCGAGCACGCCCTCGCCGTGCAGCCGCCGCTGCCCGCGCGGCACACGCCGGAGGACGCCGCGCAGCACGCGGCGCGCGCGGCCACCCAGCAGGCCGCGATCGCCGATGCCGGCAGCCGGCGCGACGCCTGCACGGTGCCGGTGATCGAGCGCATGTGAGGCGAATGCCGCGCGCGGCGCGACGCGGTACCCTTGTCGCCGCACGCCGCCTTCCGTTTCCCCGATGTCCCAGCTAGCCCAGGCCAGCCGCGACGCCCTCAGCGAGGGCGGCGCGCTGGCGGAACGACTCGACGCCTTCGCCCCGCGCGACGCCCAGCAACACCTGACGGTGGCGATCGCCGACGCCTTCGATGCGCGCGACGTGCTGCTGGCCGAAGCCGGCACCGGCACCGGCAAGACCTTCGCCTACCTGGTGCCCGCGCTGCTGTCCGGGCTGAAGACCATCGTCTCCACCGGCACGCGCGCGCTGCAGGACCAGCTCTACCACCGCGACCTGCCGCGCGTGCGCGACGCGCTCGGCGTGGCCGGGCTTAAGTCGGCGCTGCTGAAGGGCCGCAGCAACTACCTGTGCCGCTACCGCCTGAACCAGGCCAAGGGCGATCCGCAGGCGCTGCGCACCACCTTCACCAGCCGCGAGCAGGTGGACCAGTTCCAGCGCATCGTCGCCTGGGGCGGGCGCACGCAGTTCGGCGACATGGCCGAACTGGCCGCGCTGCCGGACGACTCCCCGCTGCTGCCGCTGGTCACCTCCACCCTCGACAACTGCCTGGGCAGCGAATGCCCGTTCTGGGACGACTGCTTCGTCGTGCAGGCGCGCCAGCGCGCGCAGGCGGCGGACATCGTGGTGGTCAACCACCACCTGCTGCTGGCCGACCTGGCGCTGAAGCAGGAGGGCTTCGGCGAGATCCTGCCCGGCGCGCAGGCCTTCGTCATCGACGAGGCCCACCAGCTGCCCGAACTGGCCGCCAACTTCTTCGGCGAAGGCTTCGGCATGCGCCCGCTGCAGGAGCTGGCGCGCGACGGCCTGGCCGAGTGCAAGGACGTCGCCGGCGCGCTGTCGGCGCTGCAGCCGCCGGTGCGCGCGCTGGAACAGGCGCTGCGCGAACTGCGCGTGGCGATGGACGGCCTGCCCGCGCGCGGCACGCGCGAGCGGCTGCTGGCCAGGCCGGAAGTCGCGGCCGGCTTCGACGGCCTGGCCGCCGCGCTCGACGACCTGTCGGCCGCGCTGGCGCCGCTGGCGGACACCTCGCTGGGCCTGGAGGCCTGCGCGGCGCGGGCGAAGGAATTCGGCACCCGGCTGGCGCGGTGGCGCGAGGAGCCGGGCGCAGGGAGCGGGGAGTGGGGAACGGGAAAAGCGGCCGCTCCTTCGATTCCGGATTCGCCGCTCCCCAGTCCCGGCGCTTCCGACGTCCTCTGGTACGAACTCACCCCGCGCGGCTTCCGTTGCCAGCGCACGCCGCTGGACGTCTCCGGCCCGCTGCGCCAGCACCGCGAGCAGTCGCGCGCGGCGTGGGTGTTCACCTCGGCCACGCTGGCCGTCGGCGGCCGCTTCGACCATCTCGCCGTGCGCCTGGGCCTGGACGATCCGCACACGCTGCTGCAGCCCAGTCCGTTCGACTGGCCGCGGCAGGCGCTGTGCTACCTGCCCGGCGGATTGCCGGACCCCAACGCGCCGGGCTACGGCGCCGCGCTGATCGCGGCGCTGCGGCCGGTGCTGGAGGCCTCGCGGGGCCGCGCCTTCCTGCTGTTCGCCTCGCACCGCGCGCTGCGCGAGGCGGCCGAAGCCCTGCGCGGCGGGCCGTGGCCGTTGTTCGTGCAGGGCGAGGCGCCGCGCGCCGCGCTGTTGCAGCGCTTCCGCGAATCGGGCAACGGCGTGCTGCTGGGCGCGGCCAGTTTCCGCGAGGGCGTGGACGTGGTCGGCGACGCGCTGAGCGTGGTGGTGGTGGACAAGCTGCCGTTCGCCGCGCCCGACGATCCGGTGTTCGAGGCGCGGCTGGACGCCGTGCGCCGCGCCGGCGGCAATCCGTTCCGCGACGAGCAGTTGCCGCAGGCGGTGATCGCGCTGAAGCAGGCGGTCGGCCGGCTGATCCGCAGCGAGACCGACCGCGGCGTGCTGGTGCTGTGCGACCCGCGCCTGACCGGCAAGCCGTATGGCCGCGTGTTCCTCGATTCGCTGCCGCCGTTCGCGCGCACCCGGCGCGTGCAGGACGTGCAGCGGTTCTTCGGCGCGCAGGTCGAGGAGGAACCGGTGGCGCCGCCCCCGCCCGCCGTCGACGACTGGTTCGCCGACGCGCGCTTCTGAAGCCGCGCCGGTAAGCTTCACCGGCCCCCTGACCCCCTGATCCCGATCCCTGACGATGAAACTGCTCGCGTTCGAGACCGCCACCGAAGCCTGCTCCGTCGCCGTGTACGTCGACGGCGAGGTGCGCGAGCGCTTCGAGGTGGCGCCGCGCCGCCATGCCGAACTCGCGCTGCCGTGGGCGGAACGGCTGCTGGCCGACGCCGGCATCGCCCGCGCCCAGCTCGACGCCATCGCGCTGGGCCGCGGCCCCGGCGCCTTCACCGGCGTGCGCCTGGCGATCGCGCTGGCGCAGGGCATCGCGCTGGCGCTGGACCGCCCGCTGCTGCCGGTGTCCACGCTGGCGGTGCTGGCGGCGCAGGTGCCGCCGCCACCGGTGACGGCGGGCGAGTGCGGCTGCGACGTCGGCGCGCCGCACCCCATCCTCACCGCCATCGACGCGCGCATGGGCGAGGTCTACACCGGCACGTTCGTGCACCACGGCGACCGGCTGGAGGCCACCTCCGCCGAGGCGGTGGTCGCGCCCGCCGACTACCGCCTGCCCGGCGAGGACAACGGCTGGATCGGCGTCGGCACCGGCTTCGCCGCGGCCGGGGGCGTGCTCGCCACGCGCCTCGGCGCACGCTTCGCCCGCATCGACGCGCAGGCGCTGCCGCATGCGGCCGACCTCGCGCGGCTGGCGGCGGCGGCCTTCCGCCGCGGCGAGGCGGTCGCGCCGGAACTCGTCGAGCCGGCCTACCTGCGCAACAACGTCGCCCTGACCCTGGAAGAACAGAAGGCCCTGCGCGGGGCGCGCGCCTGAGCCGCTCCGCGGCCTTGTCGCCGGCGGGGCGTGGCCCCGCTGCCACGCGGCACTGTCCGCCGCAAAGAACCCCGGCTCCTCCTAGCCTCTCTCCCTGCGGGAGAGGGGTTGGGGTGAGGGGCAACGTAGCCAGCGCCCGTTGGCCATCGGGAAATCGCAGCGTCCGCCATGAACCCGGAAGGCACACGCTGGCTTGAACCTGCCGGGTTCATCCTTCGGATTCGATTTGCTTTGTGCCCGGCATGGCGCCGCTCGCCGCAGGGGCCTTCCGGCTTTCGAGAAGCGCTTCTTTGCCTATGCAAAGAAAGAAGAAGCAAGGAAACACGCCCCAAGCGGCACGCCCTCCGCCCTGCGCGCTCCGGGTCCGCGAGTGGACCGGGAGTTCCGTAGGGCACATCCCCGTGCGAAAACCGAGCGCATCGTGCACGCCACCCCTCTGGTTTGCCCGGCCCCCTCGTCACGCCTGATCGAGCCCCGAAGGCAAGAGCGCGGCCAAAAAGCGAAAGCGGAGCCGCGTCGGAGCGCCCGTTTTCTCCTCCGAAGAGCCTCACAAAAGCCCCGGCCTTGCCCGTCGCTACCTACTCGTCGCGCACCTCGCCGCCGGCCAGGAAGCGCCAGGTGCGGGTGACGTGCAGGATGTCGACGTTCTCGGCGGTTTCCGGCAGCGGCGGGAACGGCGAGGCCAGCTGGACGATGCGCTGCGCGGTGGAATCCAGCAGCGGGATGCCGCTGGACTGGATGATGCGGGTCTGCTCGACGCTGCCGTCGCGGCGCACCGCGACGCTGATCACCAGCGTGCCGGCCAGGCGCTTGCGGCGCGCTTCGTCCGGGTAGTTGAGGTTGCCCACGCGCTCGGCGCGGTCCACCCACGCGCGCAGGTAGTTGGCGTAGGCGTATTCCTGGGTGCTGGCGGAGACGAACTTGCGCTTCGGGCGCTTGGCGTACAGCTCGGAGCGCAGGTGGTACTCGGCGGCCAGGCGCGCCATCTCGGCGTCGCGCTGCACCTTCTGGTCGCCCTGCGGCAGGTCGGGCTGGTCCGGCTGCGGGCGCGCTTCCGGCGCCGGCGTGCGCACGTCGCTGTCGCGGGTGGCGACGACGCGGCTTTCCGGCGGCGGCACCGGCGCGGTGGTCTGCGCGCGCAGCGGCTGCGGCGCCAGGCCGGTGTCGGGCTGCGGGATCCAGCCGGCCTGGCTGTCGCGCGGGCGCCGGGCCTGCTCGTGCTCGCCGCCGCCCTCCTGGTTGGCCGCGGCCAGGAAGTCGGCCTCCTTCGGCGTCAGCGGGGTGCTGGTCTGGCTGAGGATCACGTCCAGCGTCGGCATCACCGGCGCGGCGTCGTCCAGCGCGAAGCCCACGCCCAGCACCAGCAGGCCGTGCACGATCAGCGACAGCGCCAGGGTCGCGCCCAGGCGCTCGTTGGCGCCGATCTTCGGCGGGGTCACCGGTACCGCGGCCATGTCAGGCGGCCAGCTTCTTCTCGATGGCGTCGAACAGCAGGCCGGCGATGTTCAGGCCGAACTGCGCGTCCAGCTCGCGCACGCAGGTGGGGCTGGTGACGTTGACCTCGGTCAGGTAGTCGCCGATCACGTCCAGGCCGACGAACAGCATGCCGCGGCGCTTCATCTCCGGGCCGACCTGGGCGGCGATCCAGCGGTCGCGCTCGCCCAGCGGGCGGCCCTCGCCGCGGCCGCCGGCGGCCAGGTTGCCGCGGAACTCGTCGCCCTGCGGGATGCGCGCCAGCGCGTAGTCCACCGGTTCGCCGTCCACCAGCAGCACGCGCTTGTCGCCGTCCCTGATGCCGGGGATGAAGCGCTGGGCCAGGGTCTGGCGGCCGTCGCCGACCAGGGTCTCCAGGATAACGTTGGTGTTGGGGTCGCCGGCCTTCACCCGGAAGATCGAGCGCCCGCCCATGCCGTCCAGCGGCTTGAGCACCGCTTCGCCGTGCTCGGCGACGAAGGCCTTGAGCGCGGCCGGGTCGCGGCTGACCAGGGTAGGGGGGCAGCACTGCGGGAACAGCAGCGCGGCCAGCTTCTCGTTGTAGTCGCGCAGGCCCTGCGGGTCGTTGACGACCAGCGCGCCGGCCTGCTGGGCGACGCCCAGCACGTGGGTGTCGTACAGGTACTGTTCGTCGACCGGCGGGTCCCGGCGCATCAGCACCACCTGGCCGGGGCCGAACGCCAGTTCGCGCGCCTCGCCCAGGACGAACCAGCCGGCCTTGTCGTCCTTCACCGCCAGCTCGGCCACCTCCGCGGTGGCGCGGCCGTCGCGCAGCGCCAGCCGCCCGGGGGTGACGTAGAGCAGGCGGTGGCCGCGCCGCTGGGCTTCCAGCAGCATGGCGAAGGTGGTGTCCTTGGCGATCTTGATGGACCCGATGGGGTCCATGACGACGACGACGTCCAGCGGCATGGGGGGCGGTTCTGCGGGAGACGCGGCGATGGTATCAGGCGGGCCGCGGTCGCCGCCCGCGCGCGGCGCCGGCGCGGGCCGGAGCGCAAATTGAGACGTGGATCGCATCGTGCCGTTCAGCGGGCCGCGGCGGATGGGCGCGGCTTGACAGTCCGCGCCGGGATAGGGGATATAGGCAGCAACGCAGCACGGCCGGTTCGTCAATGAAGCCGCGCGCGCATGGGGAAATCAGGTAATGACGCAGAATGAAGGCCAGGCCGGTGGACTCAACGGCCTGCGGGTCATGGTCATCGACGACTCGAAAACCATCCGCCGCACCGCGGAAACCCTGCTCAAGCGCGAGGGGTGCGAGGTCGTGACCGCGACCGACGGATTCGAGGCCCTGGCCAAGATCGCCGACCAGCAGCCGCAGATCATCTTCGTGGACATCATGATGCCGCGCCTGGACGGCTACCAGACCTGCGCGCTGATCAAGAACAACCAGGTGTTCAAGTCGACGCCGGTCATCATGCTGTCGTCCAAGGACAGCCTGTTCGACAAGGCGCGCGGGCGCATCGTCGGCTCGGAGCAGTACCTGACCAAGCCGTTCACGCGCGAGGAGCTCCTCGACGCCATCCGCGCCCACGTCAGCACCTGAGGGGGCTGGCGCCATGGCAACCATTCGCACTGAGTGCACAGGGGGCGGGCGATGATCCGCACACCGTTCGATACGCTTGCCGAATACGAGCGCCGCAGCCTGGCGCACGCGGTGGCGCAGCCGGCGCGCGAGATCGCGCAGGACCAGTACCGCGGCGTCGGCTACCGGGTCGGCAAGCGCCGGCTGATCTCCAACTTCGGGGAAGTGGTGGAGATCGTGCCGATGCCGCCGGTCACGCCGGTGCCGGGCGCGCAGCCGTGGCTGCTGGGGATCGGCAACCTGCGCGGCAACCTGTTCCCGGTGGTCGACCTCAAGCAGTTCCTCGAGGGCGAGCGCACCGTGCTGCACGAGGGCCAGCGCGTGCTGGTCATGCGCCAGGCCGGCGGCGACGTCGCCCTGACCATCGACGAGCTGTACGGCCAGCGCAGCTTCCACGAGTCGCAGCAGGTCGAGCCGGGGGAACTGGCGGACGGCCGCTACGGGCATTTCATCGATCGCGCCTTCGCCAGCGACGATCAGCGGTGGGGCGTGTTCGCGCTGGGGCTGCTCGCGCGCACGCCGGAATTCCGCCAGACCGCGCTCTGAGCGCGGACGACAAGCACAATCCAGGGGTTGAACGATGAGCACTGCGACGGATTCTCCTAGCGCCGGCAAGATCGGCAGTTTCGGCAACAGCTTCTGGCTGGTGCTGCTGGCGATCTCGGTGATCGTGTTCGGCGCGAACACGGGCGTGGCCACCTACCAGGGCAGCCGCCTGTCCGGCGCCAGCACCGGCGCGTCGGACATGCGCGTGCTGTCGCAGCAGCTGGCCAACCAGGGCAGGGAGGCGGTGGCCGGCAACGCGGAGGCGTTCAAGGCGTTCAAGGACACCAAGCAGTCCATCGAGTCGACGGTCTCCGAACTGCAGGGCCGCTTCGGCGCCGAGGGCGCCATCGCCGGCCCGCTGGCCCGGCTGAACGCCACCTGGGGCCCGCTGGGCAAGAGCGCCGACCAGATCGTCGCCTCCGAGGCCGCGGTGCTGGCGCTGGCCGGCAACGCCGACCGCTTCGCCACCCAGGTGCCCAACCTGCAGGCGCAGCTCAACGAAGTGGTGCGCGCCATGTCCGCCGGCGGCGCGCCGTCCTCGCAAATCTACAGCGCGCTGCAGCAGGTCGTGCTGGCCGGCACCATGGCCCGGCGCGTGACCGAGATCCGCGCCGGCGGCGCCGGCGCCGCCACCGCCGGCGACGCGCTGGGCCGCGACGCCGTGCTGTTCGGCCAGGTGCTGGAAGGCCTGCGCAGCGGCAACGCCGACCTCGGCATCGCCGCCGTGCGCAATGGCGCCGCGCTGTCGGCGCTGGAGAACTCGCAGAACCTGTGGACGGCGATGAAGAAGGACCTGGACGCCATCCTGGCCAGCTCCAAGAACCTGTTCGCCGCGCAGTCCGCCGCCGCCGCGCTGACCAACGGCTCGGGGCAGATGCTCCAGGACAGCACCAACCTGTTCCAGGCGTTCTCGGCGTTCGGCTCGGTGCGCGACACGCGCCTGTTCCCGAACTTCTGGGTCGGCATCATCTCCGGCGTCGCGGCGCTGGTCTCGATCGTCGGCCTGCTGTGGTCGCTGTACCGCACCCGCCAGCGCGAGCAGGAAGTGCGCTACCAGACGCAGGTGGAATACAACAGCCGCAACCAGCAGGCGATCATGCGGCTGCTGGACGAAATCTCCTCGCTCGGCGAAGGCGACCTGACGGTGAAGGCCTCGGTGACCGAGGACATGACCGGCGCCATCGCGGACGCCATCAACTACGCCGTGGACGAGCTGCGCAACCTGGTGACCACGATCAACGACACCTCGGTGCAGGTGGCGGCCTCGACCCAGGAAACCCAGGCCACCGCGCTGCAGCTGGCGGAAGCCGCCGGCCACCAGGCCGACCAGATCACCACCGCCTCCGACCGCATCAGCGAGATCGCGACCAGCATCGACCAGGTGTCGAAGAACTCCACCGAGTCGGCCGAAGTGGCGCAGCGCTCGGTGCAGATCGCCACCGAGGGCGCCGGCGTGGTGCGCGAGACGATCCGCGGCATGGACCAGATCCGCGACCAGATCCAGGAGACCTCCAAGCGCATCAAGCGCCTGGGCGAGTCCTCGCAGGAGATCGGCTCGGTGGTGGAACTGATCAACGACATTTCCGAGCAGACCAACATCCTGGCGCTCAACGCGGCGGTGCAGGCGGCTTCGGCCGGCGAAGCGGGCCGCGGTTTCGCGGTGGTGGCCGACGAAGTGCAGCGCCTGGCCGAACGCACGTCCGGCGCGACCCGCCGCATCGAATCGCTGGTGCAGACCATCCAGGCCGACACCAACGAAGCGGTCAGCTCGATGGAGCAGACCACCGCCGAAGTGGTGTCCGGCGCGCGCCTGGCCGAGGACGCGGGCACCGCGCTGGGCGAGATCGAGCGCGTGTCCAACGACCTGAACAACCTCATCAAGGGCATTTCCAGCGCCGCGCAGCAGCAGTCCGCGGCGGCCCTGGACATCACCCAGACCATGGGCGTGATCCGGCAGATCACCTCGCAGACCTCGCTGGGCGCCGGGCAGACGGCCGAGTCGATCGGCCACCTGGCGCAACTGGCCGCGGACCTGCGCCGCTCGGTCGCCGACTTCAAGCTGCCGGGCTGAGGACGGGACGCACCGCATGAACTTCCTACGCCATCCCGCCCGCCTGCGGCACGAGGCTGACGCCGCGGGAGCCCGCCCATGAGCGCGCTGCGCGAAGCCATGAGCCACGCCGTGCTCGGCTGGGTGAAGCCCGAGCTGGACGAGACCCTGCGCCTGGTCCGCCAGGAGATCGAGGCGTTCGTCGAGACGCCGGCCGACACCAGCCGCATGCGCTTCTGCGCCGGCTACCTGCACCAGGTGCAGGGCACGCTGCGGATGGTGGAGCTGTACGCCCCGGCGATGGTGGCCGAGGAGCTGGAACTGCTCGCCAAGGCGCTGCAGGACGGCGGCGCCGGCGACCGCGACGAGGCCTGTTCCACCCTGATGCGCGGCGCGGTGCTGCTGCCGGACTACCTGGAGCGCCTGCAGGAAGGCCATCGCGACATCCCCATCGTGCTGCTGCCGCTGCTCAACGAGATCCGCGCCGCGCGCGGCGCGCCGGGCCTGAACGAGAGCATGCTGTTCCCGCCGGGCACGCGCGACGAGGCCGCGACCCCGAGCGAGGCCGAGATCGACCATGCCCGCAGCAGCCTGAGCGGGCGCAACCGCGAACTGCTCGACACCGTCGGCAACGCGGTGAAGGAAGAACTGCTGCGGGTGAAGGACGCGCTGGACCTGCACCTGCGCACCGGCAGCGATTCGCACGAACTGGAGCCGCAGGTCGCCGAACTGGGCAACGTGGCCGACACCCTGGGCATGATGGGCCTGGGCGTGGCGCGCGACGTGGTGATGCAGCAGCGCGACACGCTGCGCGACGTGGTCGCCGGCGCGCGGCCAGCCGACGAGGGCACGCTGCTCGACGTGGCCGGCGCCCTGCTGTACGTCGACGCCTCGCTGGACGATCAGGTCGCGCGCCTGGGCAGCGCCGGCGACGCCGCGCCCGATCCCAGCGCGGCCGAGTCGCAGCGCACGGTCGAGGTGCTGGCGCAGGAAGCCATCATCAACTTCGCCGGCGCGCGCGAGCGCTTCGTCGCCTTCATCGAGACCAACTGGGACCACGGCGAACTGGCCGACGTGCCGCGCCTGCTCGACGAAGTGGCCGGTGCCCTGCGCATGCTCGAACTCGGCCAGGCCGGCGACTACGTCACCGGCGTGCGCCGCTACGTCAGCGGCGAGCTGATCGGCAAGAAGCGCGTGCCCGGCGGCCAGCAGCTGGACACCCTGGCCGACGCGATGGCCAGCCTGGAGTACTACCTGGAAGCGCTGCGCGAGCGGCGCCCCAACCGCGACGACATCCTCGAGATCACCCGCGGCAGCCTGGAAGCGCTGCGCTACTGGCCGCTGCCGCCCGAGGCGCCGGCCGCCGGGGACGCCGTGGCGGCACCCGCCGCCGCCGCGCCCGCGCCGGAAGCGCCCGTTGCCGAAGCGCCGGCCGTGGAAGCGACGGCCATCGAAGCACCCGTCGTCGAGACGCCGGCGGCCGAGGACACCGCCGCGGACACGGCGGACGAATCCGCCGCGGAGCCCGCGACCGCATCGTTCGGCGCCCTGTCGCTCGAACCGATCGAAACCGCGACGACCGCGCCCAGCGGCGCGAACCCGTTCGACCCGGTCGGTTTCGAGGAAGCCGACGGCGGCGAGGAAACGGCACCGACGACGTCCGTCGCGGACGAGGCGCCTGCGTTCGCGGTGGACGGCGACGAAATCGCTCCCGCCGAAGAAGAGGGGGCCGGGACGGCGGCGCCGGAAAGCGCGGCCGACGCACCGGTCGACGCCATCGACGCGCCCGCGGACGCCGGGGAAACCGAAGCGCTGCCCGACCTGCGCCACGAGATCGCCGCCGCGGCCGCCGCCCTGCCCGCCGCCACGGTGGTGGGGGGCTTCGACGGCGACGCCACCGACATCGACGACGAGATCCGCGAGGTCTTCCTCGAGGAGTTCGACGAGGAGATCCTCAACCTGCGCCAGTTGCTGCCGGTCTGGCGCAGCAACCCCGACGACCTCGACCGCCTGCGCCCGATCCGCCGCGTGTTCCACACGCTGAAGGGCAGCGGCCGGCTGGTGGGCGCCAAGACGCTCGGCGAGTTCAGCTGGAAGGTCGAGAACATGCTCAACCGCGTGCTGGACCGCACGCGCCCGCCGAGCCATGCCGTCGAGGTGCTGCTGGAGCAGGCCTGCGACGCGCTGCCGCAGCTCAACGCCGCGCTGCGCGGCCAGGGCGGCGTGACCGCCGACCTGGCCGGCCTGCAGGACGTGGCCGACCGCCTGGCGGCCGGCGAGGACGCGTACTACAGCGCGCAGCCGACGGTGCTGGACGAGGACGCCGACGTCGCCGAGCCGGCCTTCGTGCCCGCCGCGACGGTGGTCGCCGACGACGTGCCCGCGGTGTTCGAGCCCGAAACCGAAGGCACGCCGGCGGCCGTCGACGCCGTGCTGCGCGAGATCCTGGAAACCGAGGTCGACAACCACCTCGACACGGTCGACACCTGGCTGCAGAAGGCCCAGGTCGAGGCCACGCCGGTGGACGAGGGCCTGCTGCGCGCCATCCACACGATGAACGGCGCGCTGGCGATGGCCGACGTGCCGGAGATCACCGGGGTCACCTCGCCGGCCGAGCAGTACGTCAAGCGCCTGCTGGCGGCGGGCGAAACGCCCACGCCGGAAGGCGTGGCCGCGCTGGCCGACACCGCGCAGGCGATCCGCCGCAGCGTGGCGGCCCTGCAGGCGCCGTCGCCGCGCATCCCGGTGTTCGCCGCGCTGGCCGGCCAGCTGGCCGCGCTGCGCGACAGCCTGCCGGACCTGCGCCAGGGACCGCAGATCATCGACGACGCCCGCCAGGGCACCTACGTCGAGCAGATGCCGACGATCGCGCCGCCGGTCGCGCCGTCCGACGTCGAACTGTCCGCGCTGGACCTGTCCGCCTACCTCGACAGCGACGCCGCGGGTGACGCCGGCGCTCGCGAGGCGACGGGCGACGACGCGCAGGGCGACGCGGCTCTGGCCGACGCCGTCGAACCCGTGGCGGCCGCGCCGGACGCGGCACCGCAGGACGAAGCGCCCGCGATCGCCGCGGAAACCCCCCCGGCCGCGCCGGAGGGCATCACTTACTACGACATCGACTACCGCATCCTGCCGCGCACGCGACTGCCGGACGCCGCGCCTGCGGCACCGCCCGCGGAAACGCACGAGGACGCGACCGCCGACGCATCGGACGATGCTGCGGCGGCCGTGGAGCATGCCGTCGTTGCCGACGCCGAGATCGGAACGCCCGTCGAGGCGACCTCCGAAATCGCGCAGGAAGACGCCGTGCAGGCGTCGTCCGGGGACGCGCCGGAGATCGCCGCGTCCGTGCAGGACGGGACGGCGGAGGCCGTGTCCGCCGCCGACGCGCTGGAGGTCGATGCCGACCTGCCGGCCTTCCTCGCCGCGGACGACGCCACGTCCGGTGCCGGCGACGAAGGGTTGTTCGTCGAGGAGACGGAGGTCGTCGCGTCCGGGCACATCGAACTCGTGGACGACCTCGCCGGATCCGCGGCCGAGACGGCCGATGCCGACGACGCTTCCGAAGCACTCGTGCCGGAAACCGGCGAGCCTGCCGTCGAAGAGGCCGCGGCCGCGGCCGTGGCCGTGGCCGACGAACCGCTGGCGACCGCGGACACGGAGCAGGACGGGCCGGAAACCGTTGCCGGGATCGAACCCGAGAGCGAGTACGAGGCCGAAGCACCGGGGGTGGAAGAAACGCCCGTGGCCGAAGCGTCCGTGATCGAAGCGACCACCGTCGAGGACGCCGCGGAAGAACCGTTGCCGGCCGACGAAGCCGACCGGGTCGAAGAAGCCGACGTGGTCGAAGCGTCCGCCGACGCCGATGCCGGCCCCAATGCCGCCGCCGACGCGACCGACGCACCGGAAACCGCGGACGCCGCCGGAACCGCCGAGCCCGCATCGCCCGAAGCCGTCGCCTCCGCCGAAGCCGAGGAGCCTGCCGTGACCCGTGCACCCGCCGATTCGCCGGAACCGGAAGAGGCCCTCGACCTGACCGGGCTCGACCTGGACCTGGTCGAGATCTTCATCGAGGAAGGCAACGACCTGCTCGACCACTCCGACGACCTGCTGGCCAAGCTGCGCGAGACGCCGGAGGACCGTGCGCTGGTCATCAGCCTGCAGCGCGACCTGCACACGCTGAAGGGCGGCGCGCGCATGGCCGGCATCCACGCCGTCGGCGACCTGGGCCACGCGATCGAGTCGATGCTGGAGTCGATCGCCGGCCAGCGCACCGAGCTGGACCGCCGCGCGATCCAATTGCTGGAACGCGGCTTCGACACCCTGCACGCGCAGCTGGCCCGCGTCACCGCGCGCCGCGCGGTCGCGATCCCGGACGGCATGATCGCCGAGTTCAACGCCCGCGCCCGCGGCATCGAACTGCCGGACGCGCCCGCCGCCGCCGAAGCGCCCGCCGCGCCGGCCGACCTGGCGCCGCTGTCGGCGCCCATCGACACCGAGGCCGCGGCCCCGGCCGAGGAAGAGTTCTTCCCGATGGGCCAGCAGGAGCAGGTGCGCGTGCGCGCCGACCTGCTGGACCGCCTGGTCAACCACGCCGGCGAAGTGGCGATCTACCGCGCCCGCCTGGAACAGCAGATGGGCGCGTTCCGCGGCGCGATGGCGGAACTGGACCGCACCAACGTGCGCCTGCACGACCAGCTGCGCCGCCTGGACCTGGAGACGGAAGCGCAGATCGTCGCCCGCTACCAGCGCGAGCAGGACAAGCAGGATCCCACGTTCGATCCGCTGGAACTGGACCGCTTCTCCACCCTGCAGCAGCTCAGCCGCGCGCTGGCCGAGTCCGCGGCCGACCTGAGCGGCCTGCAGGGCGTGCTGGACGACCTGACGCGCCAGTACGACGTCCTGCTGCAGCAGCAGTCGCGCGTGAGCTCGGAACTGCAGGACGGCCTGATGCGCGCGCGCATGGTGCCGTTCGAAGGCATCGTGCCGCGCCTGCGCCGCGTGCTGCGCCAGGCCGCCGGCGACACCCACAAGCAGGTCAGCCTGCAGCTGTCGGGCACGCACGGCGAAATGGACCGCAACGTGCTGGAGCGCATGACCGCGCCGCTGGAGCACCTGCTGCGCAACTCCGTGGCCCACGGCCTGGAGACGCCGAAGGAGCGCCGCAAGGCCGGCAAGCCGGAGGAGGGCACCGTGCAGGTCGCCCTGCGCCGCGAAGGGTCGGAAATGGTGCTGGTCGTCTCCGACGACGGCGCCGGCCTGGACCGCGCCGCGATCCGCCGCCGCGCCGAGCAGCGCGGGCTGATCCCGCCGGGCGCCGCGCTGGCCGACGCCGACCTCGATCGCCTGATCCTGGAATCCGGCTTCAGCACCTACGACCAGGTCAGCCAGCTGGCCGGCCGCGGCGTGGGCATGGACGTGGTCCACAACGAAGTCCGCCAGTTGGGCGGCTCGCTGGACATCGCCTCCACCCCGGGCAAGGGCGCGACGTTCACGCTGCGCCTGCCGCAGACGCTGGCGGTGACGCAGGCGGTGTTCGTGCAGATCGGCGAGGCGCAGTTCGCCGTGCCGGTCGCGGCGGTCAGCGGCATCGGCCGCATCAGCCACGCCCGCTTCAACGCCGGCGCCGGCAGCTACCACTACGCCGGCGAGGACTACCCGCTCTACAACCTGGGCCACCTGGTCGGGCACTCCCCCGCCAAGGCCGAGGGCCAGGCGCAGGTGCCGCTGCTGCTGGTGCGCGCCGGCGACCTGCGCGCGGCGGTGGCCGTGGACCAGGTGCTGGGCAACCGCGAGATCGTGGTCAAGCCGGTGGGGCCGCAGATCGCCTCCATCCCGGGCATCTACGGCGCCACCATCACCGGCGACGGCAGCGTGGTGGTGATCCTGGACGCCGCGCCGCTGGTGCGCCGCCACCTGGCCCAGCCGCAGCAGCCGGCGCAGCAGGTCGCCGCCACCGAACAGCGCCGCGTGCCGCTGGTGATGGTGGTCGACGACTCGCTGACCATGCGCAAGGTGACCAGCCGCGTGCTGGAACGCCACAACTTCGAGGTGACCGCCGCGCGCGACGGCGTCGAGGCGCTGGAGAAGCTGGAAGAGCGCGTGCCCGACCTGATGCTGCTGGACATCGAGATGCCGCGCATGGACGGCTACGAGCTGGCCACCGCGATGAAGGCCGATCCGCGCTTCAAGGACGTGCCGATCGTGATGATCACCTCGCGCACCGGCGACAAGCACCGCCAGCGCGCCTTCGACATCGGCGTGCAGCGCTACCTGGGCAAGCCGTACCAGGAGCTGGACCTGATGCGCAACGTGTACGACCTGCTGGGAATCGCCCGTGTCCGTGAGTGAAGCCAAACGCGTCGCCCTGCTGGCGCGCCCGGGCGAGGCGCGCGAGCGCCTGCGCGTGGCGCTGCACGAGGCCGGCGCCGAGATCGTGCTGGAAGACGACCCCAACGCACTGGACGCCGACGCCCTCGGCGGCAGCGCGCCGCAGGTGGTGCTGGTGGCGCTGGAGCCGGCCATCGAGGACAGCCTGGAGCGCTTCGACCGCGTGCTGCACGATCCCGCGGTCGCGGTGATCTTCGACGAGGCCGACCTGGCCGCCCGCCGCCAGGGCTGGGAAGCCCAGCGCTGGGCGCGCCACCTGGCCGCCAAGCTGCACGGCCATCAGGACGTGCTGCCGCCCGGCCGCGAAGAGGACGTGGGTATGCAGCTGGAACCCGGCCTGCCGGTGACGCCCGCGCAGCTGCACGAAGGCGCGGAGATCGCGCTGCACCTGGAGGAGGCGGCCGACATGGCGCTGGAACTCCCGAGCGACGATTTCGCCTACACCGGCGGCCTGCAGGCACGCCACGCCGAGGAGCAGGTCGTCGACGCGGACGCCTGGCTGCGCGACGCCGCCGCCCGGGCGGAAGCCGCACCCGCGCCGGCGACGGTCCCGCCGCCGCTGCCCGCGCCGCCGGCCGCCGCGCCGCCGCCGGTGCCCGCGCCGAAGTTCGACCTGTCCACGCTGGAACTGGAGCCGCTGGACGCCGGTGGCGGCGCGGCCGGCCAGCGCGTGCAGGGCGCGGTGCTGGTGTTCGCCGGCATCGGCGGCCCCGACGCCGTGCGCAAGCTGCTGGCGGAACTGCCCGAAGGCTTCCCCAAGCCGGTGATGGTGCACCTGCGCCTGGACGGCGGCCGCTACGACAACCTGGTCCGGCAGATGGAGCGCGTGGCACACATGCCGGTGGTGCTGGCCGAGGCCGGCAAGCCCGCCGAGCCGGGCCACGTCTACGTGCTGCCCGGCGACGTGGTGCCGCTGGTCGACGAGGGCGTGGTGAGCTTCCGTCCCGGCGCGGTGATCCACACGATGATCGCGCAGCTCCCGCCGGCCGACAGCGCGGTGCTGCTGCTCAGCGGCAGCGACACGGCGCTGGTCGCGCCGGCCGCCGCGCTCGGCGCGCAGGGCGCGCTGGTGATGGGCCAGTCGCAGGAAGGGTGCTACGACCCGGCGGCGCCGAAGGCGCTGGCCGCGCAGGGCGCCGAACTGGGCACGCCCGCGCAGATCGCGCGGCAACTGACCGACCGCTGGTTCTGAGGAAACGCACGATGGCCCATTCCAACGACGAAATCCGCGGCGTCCTGATCCAGGCCGGCGCCTACCGCTTGCTGTTGCCCAACGCCACCGTGGCGGAGGTGCTGACGCGCGCGCCGGTCGAGCCCATCGCCGACATGCCCGACTGGCTGCCGGGCCGGATCGACTGGCACGGCTGGCCGGTCCCGCTGGTCGCGTTCGGCCGGCTGAGCGGCAACGCCGCCGAGCCGATCGCGCTGAACAGCAAGATCGTCGTGCTGAAAGCGCTGAGCGGCGACGCCGAGCGTCCCTATTTCGCCCTGCTGACGCCGTCGTTCCCGCGGCTGGTGTCGGTGCCGCGCGACGGCCTGCTCGCCGACGCCACCGAGGAAGACCTGCCGGTGGGCGTGAAGGTGCGCGTGCTGCTCGGCGACGAAGCCGCCGTGCTGCCCGACCTGGAAACCGTCGAGGCGATGATCGGCGATGCGATGGCGCGGGCGGCCTGAGGTCGTCCGCCCGTGCGCAGGTAGACCCGAGCCCGCCGGCGTGATCCTTCACGCGGCGCGCGCGCCCTATGCCCCGCGCAGGGCCTGAGGGCCCGTCCCTCCGCTGGACGCAATCCCCGGATCTTCGTAGGAGCGGCCCATGGCCGCGATGCTTTTTGCCAGCGTTTGACCGAAAAGCATCGCGGCCATGGGCCGCTCCTACGGCCAATGCGGGTTTGCGTGGGCATGCCGTGGCTCCGGAACGGGAGCCGCGGCTTCGCGATGGCGGGCCTACAGGTCGCCGAAACGCGATTGCAGGGCCGCGATGGCGGCCAGGCCGGCGGTCTCGGTGCGCAGGACGCGCGGGCCCAGCCGCAGGCCGGTGAAGCCGGCGGCCGCCAGGGTTTCGCGGTCGCGCGGCGACCAGCCGCCTTCCGGGCCGATCGCCACGACGGCCGCACCGGACGGGACGTCCACCGTCGCCAGCGACACCTCGCCGGCCGGGTCCAGCGTCAGCCGTGCCGCATCGGCGCCGGCATCGCGCGCGGCGTCGGCCAGCGCGGTCGGCGGCGACAGCGCGGGCAGGCGCGCGCGCCCGCTCTGTTCGCAGGCCGACGCGATCACGCTGCGCCAGTGCGCCACGCGCTTGCCGGCGCGCTCGGCGTCCAGCTTCACCTCGGTGCGCTCGGCCGTCACCGGCACGATCGCCGCCACGCCCAGTTCGGTCGCCTTCTGCAGGATCAGGTCCATCTTCTCGCCGCGCGCGATGCCCTGCAGCAGGGTGATGCGCAGCGGCGATTCGTTGCCGACCGCGCGCGCCGCGCCGATCTCCACCACCACCTCGCGCTTGCCGACCGACGCCAGCCGCGCGTCGTAGTCGTGGCCGTCGCCGTTGAACAGCACGCAGCCGTCGCCCTCGCGCAGGCGCAGCACGCGCGCCAGGTGGTTGGCCGCGGATTCGGGCAGGGCGAGCCGCGCGCCCGCCTGCAGCGGCAGTTCGACGAAGCAACGGGTCAGGCGCATCTGGAGTCCCTTGTAGGAGGGGCTTCAGCCCCGACCGGATTTCCGACAGGACAAACGTCGCTGTTCACCCGACGGGCGCGCTGCGGCGCGTTCGTCATCATGGCGGTGGACACGTCGTCGCGGCGCGGGCTGAAGCCCCTCCTGCAGCCATCGGTTCGGGGCGGCGCATCACGCCGTCGCCTCGTCGATGGCCGCGCGGGTGACGTCGGCCAGCAATCGCAGCTGTTCCTCGTCCACGCAGTACGGCGGCATCCAGTACAGCACGTCGCCCAGCGGGCGCAGCACCACGCCGCGCGCCAGCGCCGCGCGGTAGGCCTTCAGGCCGATGCGGGCGGCGGCGGGGAAGGGCGTGCCCTTGTCGCCGTCCTGCGTCAGCTCGAACGCCAGCACCATGCCGGCCTGGCGCACGTCGGCCACATGCCGGTGCGCGGCCAGCGGCTCGGCCAGCGCCGCCATCGTGCGCGCCGTGGCGCGGTTGCGCGCCAGCACGTCGTCGGCGCGGAAGATGTCCAGCGACGCCAGCGCCGCCGCGCAGGCCAGCGGGTTGCCGGTGTAGCTGTGCGAATGCAGGAAGGCGCGCTCGCGGGAGTCGTCGAGGAAGCCCTCGTAGATCGCCTGCGTGGCCAGCACCGCCGCCAGCGGCAGGAAACCGCCGGTCAGGCCCTTCGACAGGCACAGCAGGTCCGGCATCACGCCGCTCTGCTCGCTGGCGAACAGGGTGCCGGTGCGGCCGAAGCCCACCGCGATCTCGTCGGCGACCAGGAACGCGCCACTGGCGTCGCACAGCGCGCGCACCCGCGCCAGGTAGTCCGGGTGGTGCATGCGCATGCCGCCGGCGCACTGCACGCGCGGCTCCACGATGACCGCGCAGACCTCGCCGGGATGCCGCTCCAGCAGCGCCGCCAGCGCATCGGCGGCGCGCGCGGCGCAGTCGGCCGGCGATTCGCCGGGCTGCGCCAGGTAGGCGTCGGGGGAGGGTGCGAACAGGGCCTCGGCCAGCAGCGGCGCGTACACGCGCCGGTACAGCGGGATGTCGCCGACCGCCAGCGCGCCCAGCGTCTCGCCGTGGTAGCCGTTCTCCAGTGCGACGAACTTCGTCCGCCGGTGCTCGCCGCGGTTGTGGAACCAGTGGAACGCCATCTTCAGCGCCACTTCCACGCCGGCCGAACCGTTGTCGGCGTAGAACACCTTCGCCAGCGGCGCGCGGTCCGGCTGCCGCGGCGCCACCGCCAGCAGCCGCTCGGCCAGTTCCACCGCCGGCGCGTGGGTGAAGCCGGCCAGCATCACCTGCTCCAGGTGCGTGGCCTGCGCGGCGATGGCCGCGGCGATGCGCGGTTCGGCATGGCCGAACAGGTTGGTCCACCAGCTGCTGACCGCGTCCAGGTAGCGTTCGCCGTCGTGGCCGACCAGCCACGCGCCCTCGCCGCGCGCGATCGGCACCAGCGGCAAGGTGTGCGGGTGCTCACGCATCTGGGTGCAGGGATGCCACAGCACCGACAGATCGCGGGCACGCCAGGCGTCCGCCTCTGCTAGCATTCCCGTTCGATGATCCTGTTGTCGCATCCCGCCATGATATCGGCCCCCGCCCCTTGCCGTCGCCGCGCTCCGCGCGCCGGGCGTGGACGCCGTCCCGCCGCATGAGCCGCCTGCCCATCATCCACGGCATCACCCAGCGCGCCGACGGGCCGGACCGCCACGTCGAGGAGCTGGACCTGGAGTTCAGCAACGGCGAGCGCCGCCGCTACCACCGGCTGCGCCCGCAGGGCCACGGCGCGGTGGTGGTGGTGCCGATGCGGGACGACGACACCGTGCTGCTGGTGCGCGAGTACGCCGCCGGCGTGCACCGCTACGAACTGGGCCTGGTGAAGGGCCGCATCGACGCCGGCGAGTCGCCCGAGCAGGCCGCCGACCGCGAACTGAAGGAAGAGGCCGGCTTCGGCGCGCGCCGCCTGGACGTGCTGCGCAGCCTGACCCTGGCGCCCACCTACATGAGCCACCAGTCCTGGCTGGTGGTGGCCAGAGACCTGTACCCCGAGCGCCTGCCCGGGGATGAACCCGAGGAGTTGGAAGTAGTGCCCTGGAAGTTGCAAGACCTCGACCGGCTGATGCTGCGCGAGGATTTTTCGGAAGGCCGTTCGCTGGCGGCGCTGTTCATCGCCCGCGAATGGTTGAAAGACCGGACATGAGCCGGATGACCGCAGACCTGCACGAAGCCGTGATCGTCATCGCCCGCGAAGCGGGCCAGGCCATCATGGCCGTGTACGAGAACGCCTTCGACGTGCAGCGCAAGAGCGACGACAGCCCGCTGACCGCCGCCGACATGGCCGCCCACCAGGTCATCGCCGACGGCCTGCGCCGGCTGACCCCGCAGTGGCCGGTGCTGTCCGAGGAAGCCGCCGACATCCCGTGGGCCGAGCGCGGCCAGTGGCCGACCTACTGGCTGGTGGACCCGCTGGACGGCACCCGCGAATTCATCAAGCGCAACGGCGAATTCACCGTCAACATCGCCCTGATCGAGCAGAACGAGCCGATCTTCGGCGTGGTCCACGCGCCGGTGACCGGCGAGACCTGGCACGCGCGCCAGGGCCGCAACGCCTACCGCCGCCTCGGCGACGTCGACGCGCAGATCCGCACGCGCGCGCCGGCCACGGGCACGCTGAAGGTCGCCGCCAGCCGCTCGCACCGCGACGCCCGCACGCAGGCGTTCCTCGACGCCATGGGCGGGATCGAGGAGGTGTCGCTGGGCTCCTCGCTGAAGTTCTGCCGCATCGCCGAGGGCGCGCTGGACGTGTACCCGCGCTTCGGCCCCACCAGCGAGTGGGACACCGCCGCCGCGCAGTGCGTGCTGGAAGCCGCCGGCGGCGCGCTGCTGGCGCCGGACGGGCGCGCGTTCCGCTACAACCGCCGCGAGACCCTGCTCAACGGCGATTTCGTGGCGCTGGGCGACATGACCCTGCCCTGGCGCACCTGGCTGGCGCGGGCGCAGGACGGCGACCATGGACATGCCCTCATCGCCTGACGGCGGCGTCGCGCGGCTGCTGGCCATCATGGCCCGCCTGCGCGACCCCGCCGGCGGCTGTCCGTGGGACCTGGAGCAGGACTTCGCCACGATCGCGCCGTACACGATCGAGGAGGCGTACGAAGTCGCCGACGCGATCGACCGCGGCGACCTGCCGGCGCTGAAGGACGAACTGGGCGACCTGCTGCTGCAGGTGGTCTTCCACGCGCAGATGGCGAACGAGCAGGGTGCGTTCGCGTTCGCCGACGTGGTGGACGCCATCTGCGACAAGATGGTGCACCGGCACCCGCACGTCTTCGGCGACGCCTCGTTCGCCGACGCCGAGGCACAGACCGTCAGCTGGGAAGCGATCAAGGCCGCCGAGCGCAAGGCCGCCGGCGAAGAGGACGCCTCCGCGCTCGCCGGCGTGTCGCGCGGCCTGCCCGAGTGGCAGCGCGCGGTGAAGCTGCAGTCGCGCGCCGCGCGCGTGGGTTTCGACTGGCCGGACACCGCGCCGGTGATCGACAAGCTGCACGAGGAGATCGACGAAGTCCGGGCCGAACTCGCCGCCGCCTCTTCGCCGGCGCGCGACGCGCGGCTGGAGGACGAGATCGGCGACCTGCTGTTCGTCGCCGCCAACCTCGCCCGCCACGCGAAGGTGGACGTCGGCGGCGCCCTGCGCCGCGCCAACCTGAAGTTCGAGCGCCGCTTCCGCGCGATGGAGGCGCTGGCGGCGGCGGACGGCACCACGATGTCCGCGCTGGCGCTGGAGCAGCAGGAAGCGCTGTGGCAGCGGGTCAAGCGGCAGGAGCGCGGCGAGGGCTGAGCGTTCCGCTGCCGGGCGGGGCGGGGGCTTCCTTGCAGCACTTGGAAGCCATCGAAGGAGGGGCAAGCCTCTGCCTGCCGCCTGCCGCCTGCCGCCTGCCGCCTGCCGCCCGCCGCCTGCCGCCCGCCGCCCGCCGCCCGCCGCCCGCCGCACCGCCGCACCGCCGCACCGCCGAAACTCGTCATTCCCGCGAAGGCGGGAATCCAGTGCCTTTACGCGGCGGCATGAAGCCGCTGGGTCCCCGCCTGCGCGGGGACGACGGTAGAGCGTGTTGCGCAAGCGGATTCGCGGTTCCTGGAGCATGCAAGGCCGCGAATACCTGCCTGCATCCGAAACCCGTCATTCCCGCGAAGGCGGGAATCCATTTGCTTTTCACGCGATGGCACGGAAAGCCGCTGGGTCCCCGCCTGCGCGGGGACGACGGTAGAGCGTGTTGCGTAAGCGGATTCGCGGTTCCTGGAGCATGCAAGGCCGCGAATACCTGCCTGCATCCGAAACCCGTCATTCCCGCAAAAGCGGGAATCCATTCGCTTTTCACGCGATGGCACGGAAAGTCGCTGGGTCCCCGCCTGCGCGGGGACGACGGTAGAGCGTGTTGCGCAAGCGGATTCGTGGTTCCTGGAGCATGCAAGGCCGCGAATACCTGCCTGCATCCGAAACCCGTCATTCCCGCGAAAGCGGGAATCCATTTGCTTTTCGCGAGGTAACACGGAAAGCCGCCGGCTCCCCGACTTCGCGGGGATGACAGCGGGTTCAAGCGATACCCGCCTCCGCACCCGCACACTCTCTATCCCGTCATTCCCGCGAAAGCGGGAATCCATTTGCTCTCCGCGGGGTAACACGGAAAGCCGTCAGGTCCCCGACTTCGCGGGGATGACAGCGTGCTCAAGCGGTACCCGCCTCCGCACCCGCACACCCTCCAACCCCGTCATTCCCGCGAAAGCGGGAATCCATTTGCTCTTCGCAAGGCGGCACGAAAAACCGCCGAGTCCCCGCCCCCGCGGGAACGACGATGGAGTGGAGGACTGGCGGTGCGCCGGGGCGCACCCTACGCTTGCCGGCATGAAGACCCTGCTGCTGTTCCTCGTTACCGCGCTGGCCGAGATCGTCGGCTGCTATCTCCCGTACCTGTGGCTGCGCAAGGGCGGCAGTGTGTGGCTGCTGGTGCCGGCGGCCGCCAGCCTGGCCCTGTTCGCCTGGCTGCTGACCCTGCATCCCACCGCGTCGGGGCGCGTGTACGCGGCCTATGGCGGGGTCTACATCACCATGGCGATCTTCTGGCTGTGGGCGGTGGACGCGGTGCGGCCGACCCGCTGGGACCTGCTGGGCGCCGGCTTGTGCCTGGCCGGCATGGCGGTGATCATGTTCTCGCCACGCGCCGCCTGACCCTGTGGGAGGGGACATGAGCCGCTTCGCCAGCTTCCGCGAGTTCTATCCGTTCTACCTGGAAGAGCACAGCCACCGCACCTCGCGCCGGCTGCACTTCATCGGCAGTTGCGGCGCCATCGCCTTCGTCGCGCTGGCTATCGCACGGGGCCATCCGGGGTGGCTGCTGGCCGCGCTGGTCTGCGGCTACGCCTTTGCGTGGGTGGGGCACTTCTTCTTCGAGAAGAACCGGCCGGCCACCTTCAAGCACCCGTTCTATTCCTTCGCGGGGGACTGGGTGATGTTCAAGGACATCATCGTCGGCAAGATCCGGTTCTGACCGCCCGCCGCAGGAGCGCCCCCTGGGCGCGATGCTTTTACCCGAGACCGCGCGAAGGGCATCGCGCCCATGGGGCGCTCCTACGGGTCCATGCGCGGGCCTATTCGTAGAACATTAGGAACGCCGCCCCCACGATCAGCGCGAACGCCGCATAGTGGTTCCACTTCAGCGGCTGCCCCAGGTACCAGGTGCTGAAGCCGGCGAAGACCAGCAGGGTCAGGATCTCCTGGAGGGTCTTCAGCTGCACCACCGAGTAGACCGCGCTGCCCATGCGGTTGGCCGGCACCATCAGCGTGTACTCGAAGAAGGCGATGCCCCAGCTGGCCAGGATCGCCACGAACAGCGGGGCGGACTTGTACTTCAGGTGCCCGTACCAGGCGAACGTCATGAAGACGTTGGAGGCCAGCAGCAGGCACAGGGGCAGGACGCGTTCGGTCATGGCGGGGCCGTCGGGGGAGGATGGCGAAGCCTAATCCCAACTGCCGGCTGAATGGAGGGGGCGCCTTCACGCGGCGTCCACTGGCTCACAGTTAGTTTCACAAACCTGAAGCTTTCAAGGAGCCGTCGATGCGACACAGTCAGGAAACCGCGGGTCTGGTGTTGGTGGTGGAGGACAACCGCAACATTTCCGAGATGATCGGGGAGTATCTCGAGGGCCGGGGTTTCGAGGTCGACTACGCGACCGATGGCCTGGACGGCTACCGCCTGGCGGTGGAGAACAGCTACGACGTGCTGGTGCTGGACCTCATGCTGCCGCGGCTGGACGGCATGGAGGTCTGCAAGCGCCTGCGCAACGAGGCGCGCAAGTCCACGCCGGTGCTGATGCTGACCGCGCGCGACACCCTGGACGACAAGCTCACCGGCCTCAGCTCCGGCGCCGACGACTACCTCACCAAGCCCTTCGCCATCCAGGAACTGGAGGCCCGCCTGCGCGCCCTGATCCGCCGCGAGCGTCGCCAGGTGGGCGCCGAGGTGCTGAAGGTGGCCGACCTGGTGCTGGACCCGGTCAGCATGCGCGCCACCCGCGGCGGCACCGAGCTGATGCTGTCGCCGATCGGCCTGCGCCTGCTGACCATCCTGATGCGCGAGTCGCCGCGGGTGGTGACCCGGCAGGAGATCGAGCGCGAGATCTGGGGCAACGGGCTGCCGGATTCGGACACCCTGCGCAGTCACCTGTACAACCTGCGCAAGGTGATCGACAAGCCGTTCGACAAGCCGCTGCTGCACACCGTGCAGAGCGCGGGCTACCGCATCGCCGACATCGGCTGACCGGATCGCCGGCGCGCACGGCATAATCCGGCCTTCGCCCGACGACACGCCGATGCACCACGGCCTGCCCCGCAAACTCAGGATCGCCTTCATCCTGCAGGCCGTGATGGTCAGCCTGGCCATCGTGCTGGGCGTGTACCTGGTCTCGGCAGTCATCAAGCACAGCCTGATGAACACCGCGCTGCAGGAAGAGGCCGCGCACTTCTGGCAGCTGTACAGCGCCAGCACCGCCCAGCCGCCCCCCAACACCCACAACCTGCGCGGCTACCTGGTGGTCAAGGGGCACTCCAACCTGGTGCTGCCGGAGAACCTGCGCGAGCTCAAGCCCGGCTTCCACGAGCTGAAGGACGACGACCAGCTGGTGCTGGTGGACGAACAGCCCACCGGCCGCCTGTACCTGGTGTTCCTGCGCTCGCAGGCCGAGCGGCTGGCGTTCTACTTCGGCACCGTCCCGATCATCATGACGATGGTCGCCATCTACCTGGTGTCGTGGCTGACCTACCGGGCCTCCAAGCGGCTGGTGTCGCCGGTCAGCTGGCTGGCGCGGCAGGTCGCCGAATGGGACCCGCGCCGCCCGGACGTCAGCGGCCTGGGGCCGGAGCGGCTGCCGAAGGACGTGCAGGGCGAGGCCCGCCAGCTGGCGTCGGCCCTGCACGGGCTGGCCCAGCGCGTGTCGGCGCACGTCGCCCGCGAGCGCGACTTCACCCGCGACGCCAGCCACGAGCTGCGCACGCCGCTGACGGTGATCCGGGTGGCCAGCGACATGGCCATGGCCGAGGACTCGCCGCCGCGGGTGGCGCGCGCGCTGCAGCGCATCCAGCGCGCCGGCCGCGACATGGAGGCGGTGATCGACGCCTTCCTGATCCTGGCGCGGGAGGCGGAGGTGGAGCCGCAGAGCGAGGACTTCGACGTGGCCGACATCGTCATGGACGAGGCCGAGAACGCCCGCACCCTGCTGCTCAACAAGCCGGTGGACCTGGAAGTGACCCTCAACGCGCGGCCGCGCCTGCATGCGCCGCCGCGGGTGTTCCAGGTGGTGGTCAGCAACCTGCTGCGCAACGCCTGCTCGTACACCGACCGCGGCCGCATCGAGGTGGTGCTGGAGCCGGACCGGGTGATCGTGCGCGACACCGGCATCGGCATGTCGGCCGAATCGATGGCCCGGGTGTTCGAGCCGTTCTACCGCGCCGACCCCTCCCGGCCGCACGGCAGCGGCCTGGGCCTGTCCATCGTCAGCCGGCTGTGCGACCGCTTCGGCTGGAAGATCGAGCTGGACAGCGAACTGGAACGCGGCACGACTGCGACCATCCGCTTCGTTCCGTGATCCATAACGGGAACTGACCGGCGCCGGCGGCTGTCAACCGCGGCGCCACCGGCGCGTTCCCCTTCCCGACTCCCACCCTCCAAGCCGACTCACTGCATGAGCCAGCCAGCGCGCACCGCCCCCCGCAAGAAATCCCCGCTCCCCAAGATCCTGCTCGGCGCCGGCGTCCTCGCCCTGCTGGCCGGCGGCGCCTGGTACTGGAACGCGCACAAGCGCGACGCGGCCGAAGGCGCGTACCGCACCGTGAAGATCGAGCGCGGCGACATCCGCGTGGCCATCTCGGCCACCGGCACGCTCAGCGCCATCTCCACCGTCACCGTGGGCAGCCAGATCTCCGGCCAGGTCACCGACGTGCTGGTCGACTACAACAGCCAGGTCAGGAAGGGCGACGTGCTGGCCCGCATCGACCCCAGCACCTACGAGGCGCAGATCGAGCAGGGCAACGCGCAGATCGCCAGCGCCCAGGCCAGCCTGCGGCAGGCCCAGGCCACCCTGGCCAACGCCGAGCTGGACTACCGCCGCAAGGCCGACCTCGGCGCGCAGAAGCTGGTCGCGCAGAGCGACGTGGACCTGGCGCGCGCCGCGCTCGACCAGGCGCGCGCGCAGGTGAACGCCGCGCAGGCGTCGATCCGCCAGCAGACCGCCTCCACCCAGACCACCCGGGTCAACCTCGACCGCACCGTCATCCGCGCGCCGGTGGACGGCGTGGTGCTGACCCGCACCATCGAGCCCGGCCAGACCGTGGCCGCCAGCCTGCAGGCGCCGGAGCTGTTCACCATCGCCGAGGACCTGTCGAAGATGAAGATCGAGCTGGCGGTGGACGAGGCCGACATCGGCCAGGTCAAGCAGGGCCTGGCGGTGTCGTTCACCGCCGACGCCTTCCCCGACCGCCAGTTCCGGGGCGTGGTCGACCAGGTCCGGCTGTCGGCGACCACCACCAACAACGTGGTCACCTATCCGGTCGTGGTCAGCGTCGACAACACCGACGGCACCCTGCTGCCGGGCCTGACGGTCAACGCCGAGATCGAGGTCAGCAACCGCAAGGACGTGCTGAAGCTGTCCAACGCGGCGCTGCGCTACAAGCCCGCCAACGCCGACCAGATCCCGTCCGCCGAGCCGTCGGCGCCGGCGGCCGGCGGGCGTCCGCGCGGCGGCGGCATGGCCGACGACCTGGCGCAGGTGGCCGCCGGCATGAAGCTCACCGCCGAGCAGCAGGCCGCCTTCGACGCCGCCCTGGCGGCGATGCGCGAGCGCCAGCAGGCGATGCGCGAGCGCGCCGGTTCCGGCGCGGGCGCGGGGGGCGGCAACGCCGGCCGCGGCAACCGCGGCACCGGCATGGGGCCGCCCGGCATGGTGGTGATGGGCGGAGGCGCCGGCAACGCCAACGCCGCCGCCCTGCAGGCGCAGATGCGCCAGCGCATGATGGAGCGCATGCAGCAGGAGTTCGCCGGCTTCACCGGCCTGCTCGACGAGGCGCAGAAGGCGCAGTGGAACCGCGCGCTGGCCGCCTCGCTCAACGCCACCCGCGTCACCGTGTACCGCCTGAAGAACGGCGAGCGCGAGGCGGTGCAGGTGCGGATCGGCGCCAGCGACGGCACCAGCAGCGAAGTCGCCGGGCCGGTGCAGGAAGGCGACGAGATCGTCACCGGCGAGCGCGCGCCGCAATGAGCGCTTCGTCGGGCGACACCGCCGTCATCGAGACGCGCGCGCTGCGCAAGGTCTACTCGGAAGGCACCGAGGCGGAGGTCGTGGCGTTGAACAACGTCGACCTGCGCATCGGCCGCGGCGACTTCGTCGCGATCATGGGGCCGTCCGGGTCCGGCAAGTCCACGTTGATGAACCTGATCGGCTGCCTGGACACGCCGACGGCGGGCACCTACCTGTGCGACGGCGTCGACGTGTCGACGCTGGACCGCGAGGACCTGGCGGCGCTGCGGCGCGACAAGATCGGCTTCGTGTTCCAGGGCTTCAACCTGCTGCCGCGGATGAGCGCGCTGGACAACGTGGCGATGCCGCTGGGCTACGCGCGCATCGCGCCGGCCGAGCGCGCGCGGCTGGCCGGCGAGGCGCTGGCCGCGGTGGGGCTGGCGGGGCGGGCGTCGCACCGGCCCAACGAACTGTCCGGCGGCCAGCAGCAGCGCGTGGCCATCGCCCGCGCGCTGATCAACCGCCCGCCGATCCTGCTGGCCGACGAACCGACCGGCGCGCTGGACTCCAAGACCAGCGAGGAAATCCTCGCGCTGTTCAAGCGCCTGCGCGACGAGGACCACACCGTGGTGCTGATCACCCACGACGCCGAGGTGGCGGCGCACGCCGACCGCATCTTCGTGATGCGCGACGGCGAGTTGCATGAAGAAGCGAGGAGTGAGAGGAGAGAAGTGAGGAGTGAGTAGAAGCACTCTCTCTCTCTCTCTCACTCCTCGTTCCTCACTCCTCGTTCCTCATTTCTCGCCCCCAATCACTCCCCCCATCCCTGTGAAAACGCCATGACCTTCCTCGACATCCTCCGTACCGCGATCTTCGCGCTGCGCGGCAACTGGATGCGCAGCGCGCTGACTTCGCTGGGCGTGATCATCGGCATCGCCGCGGTGATCGTGATGGTCTCGGTGGGGCAGGGCACGCAGGCCGAGATCGAGCGGCAGCTGTCGGGCCTGGGCGCGCAGAAGCTGGACATCGGCCCCAGCGTGCCGCGCGGCGTCGGCGGCGCGCGCGGCAGCGCCAGCAGCTTCTTCACCCTCAACCAGGGCGACATCGACGCGATCAAGGAGGAGATCCTCGAGGTCGAGCTGATCTCCGGCTCGCTGCGCGGCAGCAGCCAGGTGGTCTACGCCGAGAAGAACTGGTCCACCAGTTGGCAGGGCGTGAACCCCGACTTCCTGCAGATCAACGGCTGGCAGGTCGCCGAGGGCGCCGGCTTCGACGGCGACGGCGGCGACGACCGCACGGTGCTGGTCGGCGAGACCGTGCGCCGCGAGCTGTTCGGCGACGGCAGCGGCATCGGCGAGTCGGTGCGCATCGGCCGCACCGTGTTCACCGTGGCCGGCACGCTGGCGCCGAAGGGCATGAGCGGGTTCGGCCGCGACCAGGACGACATCCTGATCGTGCCGCTGGACACCGCGCGCCGGCGCCTGATGGGCGCGATGGGCCTGCCGCCGAACGCGGTGATGGACATCTCGCTGACCGTGGCCAGCGCGGACGACCTGGAATACGTGCAGGGCGAGGTCGAGTCGCTGCTCCGCCAGCGCCACAAGATCGGGCCCAACGACGCCGACGACTTCCAGGTGCGCAACGTCTCGCAGATCGTGGCCACCCGCAACCAGACCACCAGCCAGATGTCGTGGCTGCTGGGCGCGGTGGCGACGATCTCGCTGATCGTCGGCGGCATCGGCATCATGAACATCATGCTGGTGTCGGTGACCGAGCGCATCCGCGAGATCGGCCTGCGCATGGCGGTCGGCGCCGGGCCCTCGGACGTGCGCCGGCAGTTCCTGGCCGAGGCGATGCTGCTCTCGCTCGGCGGCGGCCTGCTCGGCATCCTGTTCGGCGTGGCCGGCGCGCTGCTGGTGGGCCAGTACAACACCGAGCTGCCGATCCAGCTCAACGGCAAGGTGATCGCGCTGGCGGCGGGCTTCTCGGTCGCCACCGGCCTGTTCTTCGGCTACTACCCGGCCCGCAAGGCGTCGCAGCTGGATCCGATCGAGGCGCTCCGCTCGCAGTAGCCCGGGAGTATGCTGGGGACCTGTCGCGTCCCCCGGGGGTAGCGGATGAGCACGCAGTCCTTGCGCAGGCCGGTCGCACTGGTCATCCATGGCGGAGCGGGCGTCATCGAGCCCGACGCGCTCGGCGACGCGCTGGAACGCGCGGTCCGCGACGATCTCGACCGCGCCCTGGACGCCGGCTACGGCGTGCTCGCGCTGGGCGGCTCGGCGCTGGACGCGGTCGAGGCCGCCACCTGCGCGCTGGAGGATTCGCCGCACTTCAACGCCGGGCGCGGCTCGGTGTTCACCGCCGACGGCCGCCACGAGCTGGACGCGTCGATCATGGACGGGCAGCACCGGCGGGCCGGCGCGGTGGCGTGCCTGCTCACCGTCCGCAACCCGGTGCGGCTGGCGCGGCGGGTGCTGGAGGACTCGGCGCACGTGTTCCTGGTCGGCGAGGGCGCGGAACAGTTCGCCGACACCCATCCCGAGATCGAGCGCGTGCCCAACGACTGGTTCTCCACCGAGCCGCGCCGGCGCCAGCTGCAGGACGTGCAGCGCCGGGAGCAGCAGTCGTGGCGGACGGACCCGGACCTGCGCGGCCGCTACTTCGGCACGGTCGGCGCGGTGGCGCTGGACAACCGCGGGCACCTGGCGGCGGCGACCTCGACCGGCGGCATGACCAACAAGCGCTGGGGGCGCGTGGGCGACTCGCCGGTGATCGGCGCCGGCACCTGGGCCGACGCGCGCTGCGCGGTGTCGTGTAGCGGCTGGGGCGAGTACTACATCCGCAACGCCGTGGCGCACGACATCGCCGCGCGCGTGGCCTACCGCGGCGACCGGCTGCGCGACGCGGCCGAGGACGTGATCCTGGGCGAGGTCCCGGCGCACGGCGGCGACGGCGGCGCCATCGCGCTGGACCGCCAGGGCAACGTGGTGCTGACGTTCAACACGCGCGGCATGTACCGCGGCTGGGTCCGACCGGACGGCAGCCGCGGCACCGCGATCTGCCAGGACGACTGAATGGCCGAAGGCGCCGGCACCCCTTCCACGCCGGCGCCGCTGACGCTGGACACCTACCGCCGGTTGCGCGCGCAGGCCCTGCGCCTGTGCCGGCGCGCCGACGAAGCCGACGACCTGGTCCAGGAGACGCTGCTGGCGGCGCTGGCCGCCGGCCGCCACGACCTGCCCTGGCTGTCGGGCGTGCTGCGCAGGCAGGCCGCGCTGGCGGCCCGGACCGGCGTGCGCCGCCGCCGGCGCGAAGCGGCCTTCGACGCCGCGGCCGCCGACGACGGCCCCCCGCCGGAACCGCCCGGAACCGCGCGCCCGGCGTGGCTGGCGACGCTGCCGCCCTCGGCGCGCCGCCTCGCCGTGCTGGCGCTGCACGGCCTGTCCGCCGACGAGATCCGCTGGATCCTGCGCATCCCGCCCACCGCGTTCCGCCAGCGCCTGGCCCGGATCCGCCAGGCCGTCGCCGCGCTGGCGCCGTCGCAGCGCGCGGAAAGCCTGGCGCTGGCCCGGCTGCGCGATCCCGCGCGCTCGGTGGACCTGCCGTTCGGCCTCGCGCGCCGCGCGCTGAAGGCGGCGATGCGCGTCGGCGAGGGCCTGGGCACGCACGACACCGACGGCCACCTGCTGCTCATCGACGCCGGTGCTTACGTTCGGCCTCCGCGCGGCAACCACGAGACGGGAACACCACAGGAGGACATCCCATGCTGAAGCACTGCAAGGTAGGCGCCATCGTTTTCTTCGTCTCCGACCTGGCGCGGTCGGTCGCCTTCTACCGCGGCACCCTGGGCCTGCCCATCGAGGCGCTGGACGGCCACGACGGGCCCTGGGCGATGGGCGAGGTGGGCGAACTGGTCGTGGTGCTGATTCCGCGCCCGGCCCGCGCCGGCGAATCGCCGGTGGTCGTGTTCAGCCTGGACGGCGGCATCGACGACTACGCCGACGCGCTGGCCGCCAAGGGCGTGGAGATCGTGGTGCCGGTCAGTGAATCGCCCGACGGCGGCCTGTCGATGGATTTCCTCGATCCGGACGGCAATGTGCTGAGCCTGCACCAGCCGCCGGGCGCGGTGCGGAGGACGTGACCGTGCGCGCCGGGACGCTGGGGCTGGCGCTGCTGGCCGGCCTCGGCCTCCACGATGCCGCGCGGGCGCAGGTGTGGGAGCGCCTGGCCGGCCGCTGGCAGGGCACCGGCGAGGTCGGCGGCATGGCGGCGACGCCGGTGCTGGCCTTCGCGCCGGCGCTCGGCGGGCGGGCGCACCGGCTGTCCTTCGACAACCGCATGCGCGGCGCGGACGGCCGGGAACGGCCGTTCGCCGCCGAGGCGGTGTACCTGTGCGAAGGCGCGGCCTGCCGCGGCCACTGGTACGACACGCGCGGCGCGATCCTGCCGCTCGCCACGCGCGAGGAGGCCGACGCCCTGGTCGTCGACTGGGGCGACGCCGGCAAGGAGCGCGGGCGGACTACCTACCGGCTGCAGGACGACGGCGTGCTGGACGTGACCGACGAGGTGCTCGGCCAGGACGGGCGATGGAAGGTGTTCGGCCGCTCGCGGCTGACGCGGGCGGCCGACTGAGCCGGCACCGCCGTGCGTGCGGCGACGGCGCGGGCTACCGCGCCGCGCCGCGCGCGCTCACCGGAGGTAGGGCGCGATCACCCGCTGCCAGATCTCGTAGCCGGCGCGGTTCATGTGCAGGCGGTCCTCGATGAACAGGGCCTCGTTCGGCTGGCCGCCGGCGTCCAGCATGGGCGTGAAGATGTCGATGTAGTCCACGCCCAGGCGCGCGGCCTCGGCCTGGATCAGCGCGTTCGCCTCGCGCTGCGCCGGCAGCAGCTGCGCGCGCGACGGGCTGGGCTTGGTGCTGATGTAGGCGATCCGCGCGTCCGGCAGGTCGCGGCGCACGCGCTGCACGAACGCCACGAAGTCCGCGTGCAGCTGCTGCGGCGTGCGGCCGGCGCTGAGGTCGTTGTCGCCGGCGTAGACCAGGATCTGTCGGGGCGCGTACGGCACGATGATGCGGTCCGCGTACCAGGTGCTGTCGCGCAGTTCCGAGCCGCCGAAGCCGCGGTTGATCACCGGCACGCCGGGAAAGTCCTGCGTCAGCGTCTCCCAGAAGCGGATCGAGGAGCTGCCGATGAACAGCACGCCGCCGCGCGGCGGCGGCGACTGCGCGTCGGCGGCCTCGAAGCGCTGCATGTCCGTTTCCCAGACCGCGTTCGACACCTGCTCCGGGATGCGCGGCGCGGTCTTCGCGGGCGCGGGCGCGGCGGCGTCCGGGGCCTGCGCGGCGGGCGGACCGCCGGCGCAGGCGGCCAGCAGCGCGGCCAAAGCGGCGGCGAACAGGGGGAGGCGGGCGGTGTTCGGGAAAGGCACGGGGGAGGGCTCCTTCGGGTCGGGCGGGCCCTAGTGGACCAGCCCATGGCGGGCGATGCAAACCGCCGCGGGCCGGCGAGGGCGCGCCTTGTGGCAAAATCGCCCCTCTTGGCGCGGCGCCTGCGCCGGCGCACCCGCTCCCCCGAACGCAGACCGGCATCCGCCCGGCCGGCCACGGAAGGATGCGGGACCTCCCTCGCACCGAACCGTCCCATGGCTGACGAAACCGGACACCTTCCCCGCGGCCCCGGCCGCATCCTCAAAGCCGCCGTCTGGTCCTTCCAGGGCCTGCGCGCCGCATGGATGCACGAATCCTCCTTCCGGCTGGAGGTCTACCTGCTGGTCGTGATGGCGCCGCTGGCGCTGTGGCTGGGACAGGACGGGCTGGAACGCGCGCTGCTGATCGGCAGCTGCCTGCTGGTGCTGGCCGCGGAACTGCTGAACTCGGCGGTGGAAGCGGTGATCGAGCGCTACGGCCCCGAGCACCACGAACTGGCCGGCCGCGCCAAGGACATGGGCTCGGCGGCGGTCTTCGTGCTGATGATGAACGTGCTGCTGTGCTGGGGCCTGGTCCTGGCGCCGCGCTACCTGTGAAATCCTGATCTGAACAAGGTGTTTGCCCGATGATGGAATTGCTCGCCGATCCGCAGGTGTGGATCACGCTGGTCACGCTGAGTGCGATCGAGATCGTGCTGGGCATCGACAACCTGGTCTTCATCTCCATCGCCGTCAGCAAGCTGCCGCCGGACCGCCGCGAAGTCGCGCGCAAGTTCGGCATCGCGGTCGCCTGCATCACCCGCATCTGCCTGCTGCTGACGCTGGCCTGGCTGGCCGGGCTGACCGCCGACCTGTTCACCCTGTTCGGCCAGGGCATCTCGGTGCGCGACCTGGTGCTGATCCTCGGCGGCGTGTTCCTGCTGGTGAAGGGCACCAAGGAGATCCTCGAGCTGGTGAAGGGCGAGCCGGATTCGGAGGACGTGCACACCCGCCCGGCGGCGTCGTTCGCCGGCGTGATCGCGCAGATCGCGGTGATCGACATCGTGTTCTCGCTGGACTCGGTGATCGCCGCGGTCGGCATGGCCAACCACACCCCGGTGATGGTGGCGGCGATCCTGCTGGCGGTGGCGGTGATGCTGCTGGCGGCGCGCCCGCTGGGCCAGTTCATCGACAACAACCCGACCATCAAGATGCTGGCGCTGGCTTTCATCGTGGCGGTGGGCGCCTACCTGCTGCTGGACGGCTTCGAGATGCACATCCCGAAGGGCTACCTGTACGGCGCGATGGGTTTCTCGGCGCTGGTCGAGTGCCTCAACCTGTGGGCGAAGAAGCGCGCGGGCCAGCGCATGCTGCGCGAGTGATCCCGCGCGCCGTCCCGCGCACGCGAAGGGCTCCCGACGGGAGCCCTTCCTTTTTCACGGCCCGGTAACAAGCGCGCATGCCGGTGGCGACGCGCTTGCGCGGTCCCGGGCAAGGTGCTGGAATCGGCGCGTCCGTCCCAGGGAGTGCCGTGCCATGCGCCAGGCGTCGCGTCTGTGGTTGCTCGTCGTGCTGACCGTGCTGTTGTCCGGCTGCGGCTACAACACCATCCAGCAGAAGGACGAGGCGGTGAAGGCGGGCTGGTCCGAGGTGCTCAACCAGTACAAGCGCCGCGCCGACCTGATCCCCAACCTGGTGAAGACCGTGCAGGGCTACGCGCAGCAGGAACGCCAGGTGCTGACCGAGGTGACCAACGCGCGCGCGCGCGTCGGCCAGATCCAGGTCAACGCCGACGACGCGGCCTCGCTGCAGCAGTTCCAGCAGGCGCAGGGCGAACTGTCCAGCGCGCTGTCGCGGCTGCTGGTGGTCACCGAGAACTACCCGGACCTGAAGTCCGACCAGTCCTTCCGCGACCTGCAGGCGCAGCTGGAAGGCACCGAGAACCGCATCACCGTCGCGCGCGGCCGCTACATCCAGACGGTGCAGGACTACAACACCTACATCCGCCAGTTTCCGCAGGTGATCACCGCCAAGGTCACCGGCGCGAAGGAAAAGCCCAACTTCACCGTCGAGAACGAGGCCGCCCTCTCGGAAGCGCCCGCGGTGGATTTCGGCACGCCGCCGCCGGCCGCGCCGCAACCCCCGCCGCCGCCAGCCGACTGACGGACACCCCGGCGCCCCCATGCTGCGCGCCCTGGCGCTCTGCCTGCTGTTGATCGCCGCGCCCGCGTGGGCGCAACCGCTGGCGGCCATTCCCGCGCTGGATTCGCCGGTGGTGGACACCACCGGCACGCTGGACGCCGCGCAGAAGCGGCAACTCGAAGCGCAGGCGCAGGCGTTGCAGCAGCGCAAGGGCAGCCAGCTGCAGGTGCTGATCGTGCCGACCACGCAGCCGGAGGACATCTTCGACTACACCCAGCGCGCGTTCGACCAGTGGCGGCCGGGGCGCAAGGGCGTGGACGACGCGGTGATCCTCGTCGTCGCCAAGGACGACAGGCGCGTGCGCATCCATACCGGCTACGGGCTGGAGGGCGTCATCCCCGACGCCGTGGCCAACCGCATCATCCAGGAATACCTGGCGCCGAAGTTCCGCGCCGGCGATTTCGGCGGCGGCATCGCCGACGCGACCGCGGTGCTGGTGAAGCTGGTCGACGGCGAAGCCCTGCCGGCGCCGGTCAGCACCCACCGCGGCGCGCCGGACGGCCGCATGGGCGACTGGCTGTTCGCGCTGTTCGCGGCCTTCATCGCGGCGACGATCGTGCGCGGGATGTTCGGCCGCGCGCCGGCCGGCCTGCGCGGCCTGTTCACCGGCGGGGCGGCGGCCGGCGTGGCGCTGCTGCTGTCCTCGCTGATCCCGGCCGGCATCGCCGGCGTGTTCGGCCTGCTGTACGGCCTGGCCTCGGTCTCCACCCGCGGCGGCTACGCGCGCCATCGCGACTGGGGCGGCTGGGGCGGCTGGGGCGGCGGTGGCGGCGGTGGCGGCGGCTGGGGAGGGGGCGGCTTCGGCGGCGGTGGCTGGAGCGGCGGTGGCGGCATGTCGGGAGGCGGCGGCGCCTCGGGGAGCTGGTGATGCGGCTGCTGCGCCACCTGTTCGCACGCTCCTCGCGGCGGCTGTTTCCCGAGGACAGCCTGCGCCGCATCACCGAGGCGATCGCGGCCGGCGAGCGCCTGCACCGCGGCGAGGTGATGTTCGCGGTGGAATCCAACCTGCCGCCGGGCGCGGTGCTGGCGGGCCTGGCGCCGCGCGAGCGGGCGGAAGAGGTGTTCGTCCGCCTGCGCACCTGGGACACCGAGGCCAACAACGGCGTGCTGGTCTATCTGCTGTTGGCCGACCACCGCATCGAGATCGTCGCCGACCGCGGCCTGGACGGGCGCGTCGGCGACGCCGAATGGCGGCAGGCATGCCGCCTCATCGAGGACGGCATGCGCGCCGGTCGCGCCGAGCAGGCCGTGATCGACGGCATCGCCGCCGTCTCCGGCCTGCTGGCCACGCATTACCCGCAAGTCGATGGACAACCCGACGAAGACGAACTGCCCAACCGCCCGCAGCTCCTGGATTGATCGCCCGCGGCCCGGCATCCGGACGGCCGGCGGCCGGCGGCCGGCGGCCGCGGCCGCGGCCGCGGTCACGGCCACGGCAGGATCGTTCTGTAGGAGGGGCTTCAGCCCCGACGCCTTTCGGACCGTCGCCCAGATGTCCAAGCTCCGCGGTCGCGGCTGAAGCCGCTCCTACAACGGCCGGGTCCGGCCGCGGCAAGATCGTTCTGTAGGAGGGGCTTCAGCCCCGACGCCTTTCGGGCAGTCGTCCAGATGCCCAAGCTCCGCGGTCGCGGCCGAAACCGCTCCTGCAACAGCCGGGTCCGGCCGCGGCAGGATCGTTCTGTAGGAGAGGCTTCAGCCCCGACGCCTTTCGGGCGGTCGTCCAGATGTCCAAGCTCCGCGGTCGCGGCTGAAGCCGCTCCTACAACAGCCGGGTCCGGCCGCGGCAGGATCGTTCTGCAGGAGGGGCTTCAGCCCCGACGCCTTCCGGGCCGTCGCCAGACGCCCAAGCTCCATGGTCGCGGCCGAAACCGCTCCTGCAACAGCCGGATCCGGCGAAGGCGGCATCGTCCATGCATGGACGGGGTGGGGCAGAATAGCGGTTCCCCACCGGCCACGCCGAGGCGCATGATCTACCTCCACCAGATCGATCCGATCATCTTTTCGCTGGGCCCGGTCAAGCTGCACTGGTACGGCTTGATGTACCTGCTGGCGTTCGTCGTGGCCTGGTGGCTGGGACAGCGGCGCACCGCGCAGGGGCGCCTGCCCGGGGTGGACGCCAACGCCTTCTCCGACCTGATGTTCTACGGCATGCTCGGCGTGGTGCTGGGCGGGCGCATCGGCTACGTGCTGTTCTACGGGTTCGGGACCTTCGTCGAGAACCCGCTGTCGATCTTCAAGGTGTGGGAAGGCGGCATGAGCTTCCACGGCGGCCTGCTGGGGGTGATGGCCGCGGCGCTGTGGTGGACGCGCCGGCACCGCCTGCATTTCTTCGACACCATGGATTTCGTGGCGCCGCTGGTGGCGCCGGGGCTGGGCTTCGGCCGCCTGGGCAACTTCATCGGCGCCGAGTTGTGGGGCAAGCCCACCGGCGCCGGCTGGGGCGTGATCTTCCCGACCGACCCGGCGCTGCGCGGGCTGGACGCGGCGCAGCTGCAGGCGCAGTACGCCGGCGGCGCGCTGGACGCCTTCGCGCGCCATCCCTCGCAGCTGTACCAGGCCTTCCTCGAGGGGCTGGTGATGTTCGTCGTGCTGTGGACGGTGTCGCGCAAGCCGCGGCCGCGCTACCTCGTGTCGGGCCTGTTCGCGCTGATGTACGGCGTGTTCCGCTTCGCGGTGGAATTCGTGCGCGTCCCGGACGAGGGCGTCTATGTCGCCTGGGGCTGGCTGACCAAGGGCCAGATCCTCAGCGTGCCGCTGGTGCTGCTCGGCCTGTACCTGCTGTGGCTGTCGCGCCGCGCGCCCACCCTCGAACCCGTTCCCGCGCCGGCCGCCGGCAAGGGGGCCGCATGACGCCATTCGCCGGAGGCACCGCATGAAGCCATACCTCGACCTGCTCCGTCACGTGCTGGAGCAGGGCAGCGAGAAGTCCGACCGCACCGGCACCGGCACGCGCAGCGTGTTCGGCTGGCAGATGCGCTTCGACCTGAACGAAGGGTTCCCGCTGGTCACGACCAAGAAGCTGCACCTGCGTTCGATCGTGCACGAGCTGCTGTGGTTCCTGAAGGGCGAGACCAACATCGCCTACCTGAAGGACAACAAGGTCAGCATCTGGGACGAATGGGCCGATGCCGACGGCGAGCTGGGCCCGGTGTACGGCAAGCAGTGGCGGCGCTGGGCCACGGCCGACGGCGGCGAGATCGACCAGATCAGGTGGGTGGTCGAGGAGATCAAGCGCAATCCGGATTCGCGCCGGCTGATCGTGTCGGCCTGGAACGTGGCCGACCTGCCGAAGATGGCGCTGATGCCGTGCCACACGATGTTCCAGTTCTACGTGGTCGACGGCAGGCTCAGCTGCCAGCTGTACCAGCGCAGCGGCGACATCTTCCTCGGCGTGCCGTTCAACATCGCCAGCTACGCGCTGCTGACGCACATGGTGGCGCAGGCGTGCGGGCTGGGCGTGGGCGACTTCGTGCACACGCTGGGCGACGCGCACCTGTATTCCAACCACTACGCGCAGGCGCGCGAGCAGCTGTCGCGCGAACCGCGCGCGCTGCCGACGCTGCGCCTGAATCCCGACGTCACCGACCTGTTCGCCTTCGGCTACGACGACATCGGGATCCACGGCTACGATCCGGCGCCGGCGATCAAGGCGCCGGTGGCGGTGTGAAGGGCAGGGAGTCGTGATCCGTGAACCGGAAAAGCGGGCAGTGCCGGTCCGGATCGTCCTGATCGCCGCGCTCGACCGCCACCGCGCCATCGGCCGCGACAACGACCTGCCGTGGCAGCTGCCCGACGACCTGAAGCGCTTCAAGGCGCTGACGCTGGGCAAGCCGGTGCTGATGGGGCGCAGGACCGCCGAGTCGCTGGGGCGCGCGCTGCCGGGCCGGGCGAACCTGGTGCTGACGCGCAGCGGGCGCGTGCCGTTCGACGGCATGCGCGCGGTGGCATCGGTCGACGAAGCGGTCCGGATCGCGACGGAGCAGGGGGCCGATGAGCTGTGCGTCATCGGCGGCGCGGAGATCTACGCGCTGACGCTGCCGCTGGCGGACACGCTGCACCTCACCCATGTCGACACTGTGGTGGAGGGCGCCGACGCCTTCTTCCCGGCGTTCGATCCGTCCCGCTGGCGCGCCGGCGAGCCGATGCCGCATGCGGCGGACGCCAAGCACGCGGTCGGCTTCGCCTTCGTCGACTACGAGCGGGTGCCTCAGCCCATGCTGTAGGAGCGACGCAAGTCGCGACCGCGCATCTTCGGAAATCATTCGCCACGGATCGCGCGGATAAACACGGATGAGGCCAATACAGCTTCCATCCGTGTTTATCCGCGCGATCCGTGGCCTGCGTTTGCTTTGTTGCTCCGGTCGCGACTTACGTCGCTCCTACAGGACCCTCGGAGACTTCACCGCTGCGCGGCCCGTTCGTCCGGGCGCCGGTAGTGGCCGATGATGGCGTGGCGGAACAGGAGGTCGTCTTCCTGCGTGCCGGCGGCGATGTTGTGGAGGACCAGCGGGGTGCCGTCGTCGCCGAGCCGGTCCGAGACGATGCCGATGTGCAGCAGGCCGCTGCCGGCGAGCTTCCACGCGACGATGTCGCCGGCGGCGAAGTCGGCGGCGCGGCGGCCGCTCGGCCGTCGCCACCCGTGCCGTTCGAACCAGCGCATCTGGTTGGGCACGCGGCGGTGGTCGATGCTGCGGTCCGGCCGCCGTGCGCCCCATTGCTGCGGATACGCGGCGAAATGGGCGCGCATGTCCTCGTGGATCGCCTGCTGCAGGTCCAGCCCCTGGGTGCGCAGTGCGCGGATCACCACGTCGGTGCAGACGCCGCGATCGGCGGGGACGTCGCCGCCCGGATAGGACAGGCTGAAATAGGCCGGGTCGTACGCGCGCACCACGCCGACCTGCGCGCGCGCGGCGGCGACCAGGGGCGGCGACGGGGCGTCCGGAAGCGCGGCCGCCGCGATCGGCGGTGCATCGCCGTGCGCGCCGGCGGCGGGCGCGTCGCCGCGGCAGGCGGCCAGTCCGGCCAGGGCGAGGCACAGCAGCAAGGGCCGCGCCGGCCGCATCGTCGTCAGTCCTTCGGCAACTCGCCCTTGGGCGGCGGCGGCACGTCGCGGCCGGGCACCTGCACCAGTTGGATGTCGTCGGTGTCGAGCTGCAGCGCGGTGAGCTTGCCGCCCCACACCGCGCCGGTGTCGATGGCGTGCACGCCGTGGCCGATCATCAGGCCCAGCGTGGACCAGTGGCCGCAGACGATCTTCAGGTCGCGCTCGGCGCGGCCGGGCACTTCGTACCAGGGATAGAGGCCCTGCGCCTGCCGGCCCGGCGCGCCCTTTTCCTCGATCGCCATGCGCCCGCGCGGCGTGCAGTAGCGCATGCGCGTGAGCACGTTGATGATGGCGCGCGAGCGGTCGTGGCCGGACAGGTGCGGCGCCCAGTTGGGCTTGTCGCCGTACATGTTGCGGAACAGCTTGCGGTAGGCGTTGCCGTGCAGCTGCTGCTCGACCTCGCGCGCGTGCTTCTCGGCCAGCGCGGTGGTCCACTTCGGCGCCAGGCCGGCGTGCACCATCATCCAGCCCAGCTCGCGGTCCACGTGCAGCAGTTCCCGCGTGCGCAGCCAGTCCAGCAGCACGCGCGCGTCGTCGGCCAGCACCACGCGCTGCAGGTCGGGGTTGACCTTGCGCTGCTCGTCCGGCGAGCGCTCGCCGATGGCCAGCAGCGACAGGTCGTGGTTGCCCAGCACGACGACGCTGTGCTCGCGCAGCGAATGCACCAGCCGCAGCGTCTCCAGCGACTGCCCGCCGCGGTTGACCAGGTCGCCGCAGAACCACAGGCGGTCGCGCGCGGGATCGAAGCGGATCTTCTCGAGCAGCCGCTGCGTGGCGTCGTAGCAGCCCTGCAGGTCGCCGATGGCCCAGACACTCATCGCGCCGGGCTCAGTGCAGGGTCCGCGGGACGGACAGGGTGAACGGGGCGATGGGCGCGTCGAAGCGGGTACCGTCGTCGGCGAGCATGTCGTAGCGTCCCTGCATGGTGCCCAGCGCCGTCTCCAGGATGGCGCCGGAGGTGTAGCGGAAATCCTCGCCCGGCCGCAGCCAGGGCTGCTCGCCGACCACGCCTTCGCCGTGCACTTCCTCGACCTTGCCGTTGGCGTCGGTGATGACCCAGTGCCGGCGCAGCAGCTGCGCCGGCACGCGGCCGCGATTGCGGATGCGGATGGTGTAGGCGAACACGTAGCGCCCGTCCTCGGGCGCGGACTGGTCGTCCAGGAAGCGCGTGGCGACGTCGACGTCGATGGCGTAGTCGGGGGAATCCATGCGGGGAGTGTATGCAATGGCGCGTCAAAGCGGAAACGACGCGCCACCGCGCGCGGCATCAGGCGTCGGCGGGCAGGTTGGCCAGGCGCACGAAGCCGGCCACCTCGACCTGCTCGGCGCGCGCGTCCGGGCGCAGGCCGGCGGCCTCGATCTGCGCCGGCGTGCAGGTGCCGCCCAGCGCGTTGCGCAGGGTCTTGCGGCGCTGGCCGAACGCGGCGCGCACCACGTCGGCGAACCGGCGCGGATCGGCGATGCCGATGGCGGCCGGCTCGCGCGGCACCAGCCGCGCCACCGCCGAATCCACCTTCGGCGGCGGGCGGAACGCGCCCGGCGGCACGACGAACAGCGCATCGACCCGGCAGTAGGCCTGCAGCATCACGCTGAGCCGGCCGTAGACCTTGCTGCCGGGCTCGGCGGCCATGCGGTCCACGACTTCCTTCTGCAGCATGAAGACCATGTCGCGGATGGACGCGGCGTGCTCGATGGCATGGAACAGGATCGGCGAGGACAGGTTGTAGGGCAGGTTGCCGACCAGGCAGAGCTTCTGGTCGCCCGCCAGCTTGCCGAAGTCCACGTCCAGCACGTTCTTGTGGACGATGGTCAGCAGGCCGATGCCTTCGGAAGCTTCCATCAGCGGCGTGATCAGGTCGCGGTCGAACTCGATGGCGGTGAGTTCGCCGTGCTTCCTCAGTAGCGGGAAGGTGATCGCGCCCTGGCCGGGCCCGATCTCCACCAGGCGGTCGCCGGGTTGCGGTTCCACCGCGCGCACGATCCTGTCGACATAGCTGCGGTCGGTCAGGAAATGCTGGCCGAGGGATTTCTTGGGGGGAGCCTTGAAGTGCGACATGCCGGGATTATGCAGGGAATGGGCGGCGCGGTCCGGGGAGGCATGGAAGCGCGCCGCCGGCTCGCACTGTAGGAGGGGCTTCAGCCCCGACCGCACACCGTCCGGAAGCATCGGGGCTGAAGCCCCTCCTACAGGGGGACGGGCGTTGGAAACGTCGCGCCGCGCTCCCGGTCCGCGTCATCGGCCATGCGGAAACCCTGGCTTTGCGGGGTTCCCGGGGATTCAGCTGCCTGGAGCGGACATCATGGTGCTGCGATGCGCGATGCGCGATGCGCGATGCGCGATGCGCGAAGCCAAAGCCAAAGCCAAGGCCGTCGTCATCCCCGCGAAAGCGGGGATCCATTCGGCTTCGCGCAAAGACGCCGGGTCCATGCTTCCGCGGCGATGACGTTCGTTCTTGCGATCGCGGAAAAGATGCTGCGAGGAGGGCCGGTAAGCGCCGGAACCCCTGGCTCTACCGGGAGCGCCTCACCGCCCCAGCCGCCGCCGCGCCAGCGCCGCGCAGGTCCGCACCGCCGCGAACAGGCTCGACGGATCCGCCACGCCTTTCCCCGCCAGGTCCAGCGCGGTGCCGTGGTCGACCGCCACGCGCGGGTAGGGCAGGCCGAGGGTCAGGTTCACCGCCTGCTCGAAGCCGCTGTACTTGAGCACCGGCAGGCCCTGGTCGTGGTACATCGCGACGACGGCGTCGAAGCCGCGCAGCTTCTGCGGCAGGAACGCGGTGTCGGCGGGCAGCGGGCCTTCGAGGCGCAGGCCTTCGCCGCGCAGCGCGTGCAGGACCGGTTCGATCACCTCGATCTCCTCGCGCCCGAGGTGCCCGGCTTCGCCGGCGTGCGGATTGAGCCCCAGCACCGCGACCACGGGATCGGCGATGCCGAAGTCCGTGCGCAGCGCGGCGTGGGTAATGCGCAGGACGTCGGTGAGCGGGGCCGGGGCGATCGCGTCCGGCACCTCGCGCAGCGGCAGGTGGGTGGTCGCCAGCGCGACCCGGACGATGTCGTTGGCGAGCATCATCACCACCGTGCGGCCCGCCTGTTCCGCCAGCAGTTCGGTGGTGCCGCTGTAGGCGATGCCGCCGGCGTTGATGGCGGCCTTGTGCACCGGGCCGGTGACCAGGCCGTCCAGGTCGCCGCGCAGGCAGGCGCCGGCGGCCTGCGTCAGCGCGTCGATGACGGCGCGGGCGTTGCGCGGATCGGTGCGGCCGAAGGCATTGGGCGCCGCGTTCGGCACCGGCCGCAGGCGCAGGTCGCCGGGCAGGGCGGCCGCGTCGTCTTCGCCGAGCAGCCGCAGCGGCAGGTCCAGCGCGGTGGCGGCGGCGCGCAGCGTGGCGGCGTCGCCGAAGGCCAGCAGGGTGCAGTCGCTGCGCGGCTGCTGCGCCAGCCGCACGCACAGTTCCGGGCCGATGCCGCCCGGCTCGCCCGGTACCAGCGCCAGCCGGGGGATCACGTCAGCCGCCGGGCGTCGTCTCGGCGCGGTCGCCGCTGCGGAAGCTCACGTACGCCTCGCCCCGCAGCTCCTGCAGGTAGCGGTTGTACTCGTCCTCGGCCTTGCGGCGGCCGATGGTGTCGCGGACCTGCGCGCGGCGGTTCTGGTCGGTCACGTCGGTCTGGCGGCTGCCGACGCGCTGCACGATGTGCCAGCCGGCGTCGGTGCGGAACGGCGCGCTGACCTGGCCGTCCTGCAGGCCGGCAACCTGCTGGCCGAAGGCGGGGCCGAAGGCGTCGGCCGGGAACCAGCCCAGGTCGCCGCCGTCGTCGCGGCTGTTGGCGTCCTCGGTCGAGGCCTTGGCGACCTCGACGAAGTCGGCGCCGCCGGCGATGCGGGCGCGCAGGGTGTCGATCTTGGCCTTGGCGGCCGCGACGTCCTGCGTGTCGGTGATGCGCACCAGGATGTGGCGGGCGTTGTACTCGGTCACGCTGCGCTGCTCGGCCTGCGCGGCGTCGCGCACTTCCACCAGCTTCAGCAGCTGGAAGCCGCTGGGGCCCCGCAGCGGGCCGACCACCTGGCCGGGGCTCATGCCCTTGAGCATCTCCACGAACGCGGTCGGGATCTCGTCCAGGCTGCGCCAGCCCAGGTCGCCGCCTTCCAGCGCGTTGGGGCTGTCGGAATAGCGCACGGCGGCGGCCGAGAAGTCCAGTTCGCCCTTGTCGAGCAGCGCCTTGATGCCGTCGATCTTGCCCTGGCCGGTGCTGATCTGCTCGGCGCTGGCGCCGTCGGGCAGGCCGACCAGGATGTGCGCCAGGTGGTACTGCGCCCCGCTGCCGGCCTGCATCGCCAGCGCGGCGTCCACTTCGCCCTCGCTGACCTGCACGCGGGTCTGCGCGAAGCTCTGTTTCAGGCGCTGGATGGTGATCTCGTCGCGCAGCGAGGTGCGGAACTCGGCGAACGACATGCCGTCGGCCTCCAGCCGCTGGCGCAGGCCGTCGGGCGTGGTGCCGTTCTGCTGCGCCACCGCGTTGACCGCGTTGTTGATCTCCGGGTCGCTGACGCGGATGCCGGTCTCGGCGGCGCGCGCGACCTGCAGCTTGACCAGCACCAGGCGCTCCAGCACCTGCCGCTCCAGCACGGCGCGCGGCGGCAGCTGGCCGGGCTGGTTGGCGTACTGGGCGAGCACGTTGCGCACGGCGCGGTCCAGCTCGCTCTGCAGGACCACGTCCTCGTTGACGACCGCGGCGATGCGGTCCAGCGGCTGCAGGGCCTGCGCCAGCGCGGGCGCGGCGGCCGTGAAGGCCAGCAGGCCGGCGATCAGGAGGCGGGAAAACGGCTTGTTCATGGCATCGGATCCGGCACGTAGGTGGAGTCGTCCGGACGCTGCGCGATATTGCTCGGCGGGACGAGATAGAGGTCGTCTCGGTAGTAGCCGAGGATAGCACGGCGCAGGGTGCGCTCCGTATCCTGGCCCGCCGAGCCCAGGCCCTTCAGGACGAATTCGACCTGGAAGCCGGTGTTCATGTCGCCCTCGCGGTTGCGCACGTAGCGGCGCACCAGCGCGCGCACGGCGAGGCAGCAGCTGTCCCACTGGACGCCGGCCACGCCTTCCAGCAGGCCGGGCTCCTGGCCGGTCGCCGCGTCGCGGTAGAACGAATGGTAGTAGCGGCCGACCACGCTCCACGAAGGCGTGACCGGGTAGAGGAACGAGAAGTCCGCCTGCTCCAGCAGGTCGCGGCGGCGGCGGTAGGTGATGTTGACCACGCCGTCGTCGGGCAGCAGGTAGCGCGCGCGCACGCTGGCGAGGTCCTCGCGGCGGAACTTCGGGTCCCACTGGTAGGAGGCGCCGATGGTCCAGCGGTCGGTGGGCGCGTAGTTGGCGTCCACCACCCAGGCCGACTTGCCCCTTTCCAGCGGCACCTCGCTCGACGAGTAGGTGACCAGGCTGTCGTCGAAGTAGCGGATCTGGCCGATGCTCGCCGACAGCCGCTCGAAGCCGTCCTTCTGCCGCAGCAGGCGGGTGGTCAGCGCCAGGGTCAGCTGGTTGGCGTCGGTCTGGCGGTCGGGGCCGGTGTAGCGGTTGTCGCGGAACAGCTGGCCGTAGCTGAAGTTGAAGGGACGCGTGTCGAAGATCGGCAGGCCGTCCTGCTCGCGGTACGGCGCGTTGAGGTAGAACAGCCGCGGTTCCAGCGTGTGCAGGAAGCGGTCGCCCTTGATCTCGGTCTCGCGGTCGAAGTACACGCCGGCGTCGAGCGAGCCGATCGGCAGGCTGCGGCTGGGCGCGCGGTCGTAGAACTCCGCCACCATCGCCGGCGTGACCTGCGCGGCGGGCACGCCGTAGGCCGCAACGGCGCGGTTGGTGGCGATCTGCCGGGCGAGGTCGGCATCCAGCCGGTACTCAGTGTGCCGGTAGGCCAGCGTGGGGGTGACGTACCAGGCCGCGCCCTGGATCGGGAAGGCGATGGTCGGCTTGATGTCGATGCGGCTGCCGCCGGCCTTCTCGTCGTGCTGGAACTGCACCGCCTCCGCGTGGCCGCCCACGTTGATCCAGCGGCTCAGCGGCTGGTCCCAGTTGAAGTAGGCGCGGGGCAGGCGGTTGTACGGCAGCGAGCGCTCGCTGCTCAGGTAGTCCGACAGCTGCCAGTGGTCGGCCATCACGCCGGCGGTCCAGTACTCGCCCACGCCGTACACGCCGGCGGTGCTGGTCACCGAGGAATAGGCCTGCCCGTACAGCGAGTTGCCGAAGTCCTCCTGGTAGCGGGCATCGCTCAGCCAGATCAGGTTGGCGCGGGCCTGCCAGTGGCGGTTGAAGCGGTGCGATCCCTGGAACGAGAAGAAACCGCGGCCCTCGTCCGGATCGGGATTGTTCGGATTGCTGGGGTCGTAGCCGGTCTCGTTCATCCGGTCGCGGACCAGGTCGTCCTTGTTCATCCAGGTGCCCTGGATCTCGCCGCGCCCCTTCTCGTACAGGTAGCGGAACTCCGCCCCCAGCTGGAACCCGCGCTTGCTCATGTAGCGGGGTTCCAGGGTGGCGTCGTAGTTCGGCGCCAGGTTCAGGTAGACCGGCTGCTTCCAGTCGAAACCGTTGCGGCCCGACAGCGCGACCGCCGGGTACAGCAGACCGGTGTGGCGCTGGTCGTCGATCGGGAACTTCAGGTAGGGCACGTACAGCACCGGCACCTTGCCGAGCCGGATCGTCGCGCCGCGCGCCACGCCCCAGCCGTCGTCGGTGTCGATGTCGATGCGCCGCGAGCGCAGCTCCCAGCGGCGGTCCTCGGGATCGCAGGTGGAATAGGTGGAATGCAGCAGCTTGCCTTCCGGCCCCTTCATGTCGATGCGGTCGGCGCCGCCGTTGCCGCGCCGGGACACCAGCTGGTAGCGGACGTTGTCGATCTGGTGCGCGTCCGCGCCCTGGTCGCCGCGGGCGCTGTCGGCGATCAGGCGGATGCCGGCGTCCTGGTAGCGGATGTGGCCGTCGGCCACGTAGGTGTCCTGTTCCTGGTCGTACTTCAGGTTGTCGGCGCCGAGGTACTGGTCGCCGCGCGTGAGCACTACCGCGCCGCTGTACTCCGGGTTCGCCTCGGTGCCGGACAGGCTGTCGCCCTCGATCGAGGTCGGCTGCTCGGCGCGCTGGTCGCGCGCCGCCTGCGCGCTGCCGGCCGCCGCCGGCTGCGGCGCGCCCCCGAACACCGGGATCACGTCCTGGATCGGGCACAGGGCCCAGCTTTCGGGCTTTTCATCGTCGGCCAGCGCCGGCAGGCACAGGGCGATGCTGAAGGGCAACGGGAGCAGGCGGAGGGCGGGGCGCACGCGGTGCTGGACTCGCTGTCGGACGAAAAACGGCCGTTAGCTTGCCCCATCCCATGCATGCGGGCAATGAAGGCCGCCGGCCGATGTCGGGCGGGGTTCAGCGACCGCCGGGCGGGCCCGCGGGCGTCAGCGCAGCGCGTCCAGGTGGGCCACGCTGGCCTCGCGCAGGGCGTCCAGATCGTAGCCGCCCTCGAGCATGGAGACGATCCGCCCGCCGGCGTGGCGCTGCGCCACCGCGCGCAGCTGCCCGGTCAGCCAGCCGAAGTCCTCGGTCTCCAGCATCAGGTCGGCCAGCGGGTCGCGCATGTGGGCGTCGAAGCCGGCGGAAATCAACAGCAGTTGCGGCTTGAAGTCGTCCAGCGCCGGCAGCAGGTCGTCGGCCCAGGTGTTCTGGAAGCGGAACCCGCCGCTGCCCGGCGGCAGCAGCGCGTTGAAGATGTTGCCGGCCCCGCGCTCGTAGGGCGCGCCGCTGTGGGGGTAGATGCCCGACTCGTGGCTGCTGAAGTAGGCCACGCGCGGGTCGTTGAAGAAGATCGCCTGGGTGCCGTTGCCGTGGTGCACGTCGAAGTCGACCACCGCCACCCGTTCCAGTCCGTGCTTGTCCAGCGCGTACGCGGCCGCCACGGCGATGTTGTTGAACAGGCAGAAGCCCATCGCGCTGCCGCTGGTCGCATGGTGCCCCGGGGGGCGCACCGCGCAGAAGGCGATGCGGTCCTCGCCGTTCATCACCGCGTCCACCGCCGCCACCCCGGCGCCGGCCGCCCGCAGCGCGGCGGCGCGCGAGGCCGGGCACATCACCGTGTCCGGGTCGAGCATGCGGTAGCCGGACACGTCCGCCTCCAGCACGTCGCGCACCAGCGCTTCGTCGTGCACGCGGCGCAGGTCGCCCAGCTTCACGATCGGCGCCTCGCGCCAGTCGGCGTCGCAGTGGTGCCGGCGCAGTCCCTCGAGCACCGCCTCCAGCCGAGCCGGCCGTTCCGGGTGCTCGGGGCCGGGGTCGTGCAGCAGGCAGGCGGGATGGGTGAGGATGATCAAGGTGCCGGCGTCGCCCGGGGCGGGCGGGATCCGCCTCTCCGCGATAGGAAGTCCGGTCCATTCTAAGCGCGGCCCCGGGGCCGCCGGCATTCGACCTTCGGGGGCCGGCGGCCGGGGCTCCGCAGGCGCGCCTTTCATGGCCCGCAGGGCGATGCCTTTCCCGGGTGGTTGGCCGCGCAGGCGATCGCGGGCATGGCCCGCTCCTACGGCCTCCTGTGGTTCGTAGGAGCGCCCCATGGGCGCGATGCTTTTCTCCCGGCCGGCCATGCAAGGGCATCGCGGGCACGGCCCGCTCCTGCGGGTGGGCGGGGAGGCCGGGAAGGCGGCTCAGGGATGGCGCCGTTCGTGCTTCCACAGCACTTCGCCCTGGCCGTCGGCGCGGGCCAGCACGCGGGCGAGCACGAACAGCAGGTCGGAGAGCCGGTTGAGGTAGCGGATCGCCTCCGGCCGCACCGCGTCGTGGCGGGCCAGGGTGACGGTCTCGCGTTCGGCGCGGCGCACGATGGTGCGGGCCAGGTGGCAGCGCGCGGCGGCCTCGCCGCCGGCCGGCAGGATGAAGTCCTTCAGCGGCGGCAGGTCGTCGTTGTAGTGGTCCAGCCGGCGTTCCAGCGCATCGACGTCGTCGCCGCTGATCGCCGCGTGGCCGGGGATGCACAGCTCCCCGCCCAGGTCGAACAGCTGGTGCTGCACGGTGGTCAGCAGGTCGCGGATGTCCGCCGCCACGCCGGGCGCGGCCAGCACCACGCCGATGGCGGAGTTGGCCTCGTCCACCGTGCCGTAGGCGGTGACGCGCGCGGAGTCCTTGCCCACGCGCGTGCCGTCGCCCAGCCCGGTGCTGCCGTCGTCGCCGGTGCGGGTGTAGATCTTCGAGAGGCGGTTGCCCATCGGCGGCGCGGGTCAGTCGACGGTGCGGCCGTGCGGCTTGGCCAGGCGCACGACCTGCTCGGCCATCACGTGCACGATGACCGCCAGGCCGACGTAGATCGCCGCCACGCGCAGGTAGGGCAGGTACCAGTCGGTGTAGTTCTTCCACCAGCCGGCGACCGTCGGCTCGCTGACCACCGGGCTCAGCCAGTAGAAGCTGCCCTGGCTGAGCAGGTGGCAGACGGTGACCGAAGCGACCAGGCTGCCGACCAGCAGCGCCAGCGTGCGGCCGTGGCGGGCGGTCTGGTAGCGGCGCAGCAGCGCGCCGCCCGCCCACATCGCCCCGTACGCGGGCAGCAGGAACCAGTACGCCGGCGACACGCAGTAGTGCGTCCAGAAGTTGATGCCCTGGCCGCTGATGACGAAGTAGTCCACCACCACCGCTGCCGCCATGAACAGCGGGAACGCCCAGCGCGACCAGCCGCGCAGGTAATAGCCGCCGATGAAGAAGGCGGCCCAGCTGGCGTCGGGCAGCGGGCCGATGTGGCCGAACGTGGTGGGCAGGTGCAGGCGGGTCAGGACCAGCAGGGCGGCGACCAGCGCCAGCACGATGGCGCGTTGGGTAGTGGTGTTCATCGGCACGGTTCCGGAGACTCAGCCCCGCATTCTACCGGAGCGCGCACGCCGCGGGTCCGCGGGCCGGCCGCGCGGGACGGGGCGGTATCATGGCCGGCATGACAGAACGGCATGACGTGGTGATCGTGGGCGGGGGACTGGTCGGCGCCAGCCTGGCCATCGCCCTGGACCGGCAGGGCCTGGACGTGGGGCTGGTCGAAGCCACCCCGGCCGGCCGGATGCCGGCGGTGTTCGACCAGCGCAACCTCAGCTTCGCGGCCGCGACCGTCAACGCGCTGGCCGCGCTCGGCGTGATGCAGCGGCTGCGGGCGCCCGCCGGGCCGATCCGCCGCATCCACATCAGCCGGCAAGGCGACTTCGGCCGCGTGCGGCTCGATGCGGCGGACTACGGGCGCGACGCCTTCGGCCAGGTGGTGGTGGCGCGCGACTTCGGCGAGGCGCTGGAGGCAGGGCTCGACGGCCTGCCGCGGCTGACCCGCTACCGGCCGGCGCGCTTCGTCGGCTTCGCGCCCGACGAAGCGGGGCACCGCGTCCTGCGGATCGCCGGCGACGCCGGCGAGCGCGAACTGCGCGCGCGCCTGGTGGTGGCCGCCGACGGTACCCGCAGCAGCGTGCGCGATGCGCTGGGCATCGGCGTGGACGAACACGACTACGGCCAGACCCTGTTCGTCGCCCGGGTGCGCGCCACCCGCGCGCCCGACGGCACGGCCTACGAACGCTTCGGCGACACCGGCCCCACCGCGCTGCTGCCGCGCGGCGACCGCCACTGGGGCGTGGTGCACGGCGTCGCCCGCGACGAGGCCGAACGCGTCGCCGCGCTGGACGAGGCCGCCTGGCTGGCGCGCCTGCAGCGCGAGGCCGGCTGGCGCATCGGCCGGCTGGTCGCCAGCGGCGAGCGCAGCGCGTATCCCATCGTCCGCGTCGTGGCGCAGCGGTTGGTCGCCGACCGCGCGGCGGTGCTGGGCAACGCCGCGCAGACGATCCACCCGATCGGCGCGCAGGGCTTCAACCTGGGCCTGCGCGACGCGCTGACGCTGGCCGAGGAGATCGCGCGCTGCGACGATCCCGGCGACGCCGCCGGCCTGGCCGCCTACGCCGCGCGCCGGTGCGAAGACCGCGAGCGCACGCTGGCGTTCTCCGACGGGCTGGCGCGCCTGACCGCCAACCCCTCGCCGCTGCTGCGGCCGCTGCGCAGCCTGGGCCTGGTGGCGGTGGACGCGCAGGCGTCGCTGCAGGCGTTCCTGGTCGGCGGTGCGATGGGCTTCCGCGGCGACGTCCCGGCGCTGTGCCGCGGGGAGGCCGCATGAAGCGGCGCGGGCAGGTGGATGTCGCCGTCGTCGGCGGCGGCGTGGTGGGCGCGGCCTGCGCGCTGGTGCTGGCGCGCGAGGGACTGGACGTGGTGCTGGTCGAAGGCCGCGAGCCGCCGCGCTGGTCGCGGGAACGCCCGGACCTGCGCGTGTACGCGTTCGCGCCGGACAATGCTGCGCTGCTCGACGAGGCCGGCGCCTGGGCCGCGGTGCGCGACGCGCGCGCGCAGCCGTATCGCCGCATGCGCGTCTGGGACGCGGCCGGCGGCGACGAACTGCGCTTCGACGCCGACGCCCTCGGGCGCACGCAGCTGGGCTGGATCGTGGAGAACGCGCTGCTCGTCGACCGGCTGTGGGCCGCGCTGCCGGCCGCGGGCGTGCAGGTGCGCTGCCCGGCGCGCGTGGAGGCGATGGAACAGGACGAGGCGGGCGCGCTGCTGCGCCTGGACGACGGCACGCGGCTCGACGCGCGCCTGGCCGTCGCCGCCGACGGCGCCGATTCCACGCTGCGCCGGCTCGCCGGCCTGGACGTCGCCGCGCACGACTACGCGCAACGCGGCGTGGTCGCGTTCGTGCGCACCGGGCGGCCGCACGAGGACACCGCCTGGCAGCGCTTCCTGCCGACCGGCCCGCTGGCCTTCCTGCCGTTCGCCGACGGCCTGAGTTCGATCGTCTGGACCCTGCCCGACGACGAGGCGCAGCGCGTGCTGGCGCTGGACGACGGCGCGTTCGGCCGCGAGCTGACGCTGGCGCTGGGCGGCCGGCTGGGCGAGGTGGAAACGGCCTCGGCGCGCGCCGCGTTTCCGCTGCGCCGGCAACTGGCGAAGGACTACGTCGCCGGCCGCGTGATCGTCGCCGGCGATGCCGCGCACGTCGTGCATCCGCTCGCGGGGCAGGGCGTCAACCTGGGCCTGCGCGATGTCGCCGCCCTGCGCGACGGCGTCCGCGCCGCGCTCGGCAAGCGCGCCGACTGGGCCGCGCCGCACCGGCTGGAGCGCTGGGCGCGCCGGCGGCGCAGCGAGAACGCCGCCGCCGCGCACGCCTTCGACGGCATCAACCGGCTGTTCTCCAACGACGAGATGCACCTGACCCTGTTGCGCGGCCCGCTGCTGGGCCTGGCGGGCCGGCTGCCGCCGCTGGTGGACTTCTTCTGGCGGCACGCCGCGGGGCAGCGCGCGCGCTGACGGGGTTCAACCCGGGAGGAAGGGGAACACGATCTTCAGCAGCCCCTTCAGCCCGCCCTCGGCGGTGCTGGCGACGGCCTTCGCGCCGAGGCTGTTGAGCGCGTTGCGCGCGTCCTGCCAGCGCAGTTTGGTGACGTCCTTCTTCAGCAGGTCGGCGACCTCTTCCGCGGTCGGCGTCAGCTTCTTCAGTTCCGCCGCCACCGCCGCCGGGTCGGGCTGCAGGTAGCCCCAGCGCTCGGCGATGGCCAGCAGGGTGTCGAAGCGCACCGCCACCACCTCGCGGTTGCGCTCGTAGACCGGCAGCGCGCCCACGTCGAGGAGGGCCTGCTCGAACTGCTGGTGGTCGTCCGGATGCTCGATGCGGATGGCGAGGAAGCCGTCCTTGCGGCTGCGCTCGCTGACGTGCTTTGCGCCGGCCTTCAGGTTGGCCTCGGTCAGCACGCTGGCGACGATGCGCTGCAGGGCGGCGTCGCGTTCCTCCGGCACCAGCGCGCGCCAGCGCGCATAGCCGTCGCGGCGCAGCGCCTTCACCTTGGCCGGCGTGACCCGCAGCTTGCCGGCGACGGTGAAGTTGGATTCGTCGCGGCCGATGGCGCCGTCCCGCTCCAGCAGCACGAAGATCAGCAGCTCCAGGTCGCGCTTGGTCAGCGACTGGAAGCCCTGCAGCAGGGTCAGGCGCAGGAACTCGTCGCCGAAGCCCGCGGGGTCCTTGAGGGATAGGGTGTTCATGGCGCTCCTTCACTGGGGAGCCAGTGTGCCCGGCCCGGATTGCACGGCCTGAGACTACCCGATCCGGCCGTCGCGCCGCGTGGGCGGTCCGACGTGGCGCGCGTGCCCGCGGCCGCCGGATCGCGTAGGGTGGCCGCCGGACCCCACGAGGACAGCGCATGAAGATCCGAGGGACGATGGCGTGGCTGCTGGCGGCGGTCGCATGCGGCATGGCGACGGCCCGGGCGGACACGCAGGCGCCGGCGGTGGAGCCGGACTACGTCGCGCCGGCCGCGTCGTTGCCGCCGGAGCGCGTGCAGGCCCTGCAGCAACGGCTGCTGGACTGGCCCGGCCTGGCCCGCTACCGCGACGACAACGCGCGGCTGCCGCCGCGCGCGCCGGGGCGCGTGGTGTTCTACGGCGATTCGATCACCGACGGCTGGGGACGCGTGCCGGGGACGACCTTCTTCCCCGGCAAGCCGTACGTGAACCGCGGCATCTCCGGGCAGACGACCGCGCAGATGCTGGTGCGCTTCCGCCAGGACGTCGTCGCGCTGCACCCCGAGGTGGTGGTGATCCTGGCCGGCACCAACGACATCGCCGGCAACACCGGGCCGGCGACGCAGGCGATGATCGAGGACAACCTGCGCTCGATGGCGCAGCTGGCGCAGGCCAACGGCATCCGCGTGGTGCTGGCGTCCGTGCTGCCGGCCAGCGCCTACCCGTGGCGGCCGGGCTATCGGCCGGCGGACAGGATCCGCGCGCTGAACCGGTGGATCGCCGGCTACGCGCGCGAGACCGGCGCGGTGTACCTGGACTACCACGGCGCGATGGCCAATGCCGAGGGCGGACTCGATGCGGCCCTGGCCGCGGACGGCGTGCATCCCACGCCCGCGGGCTACGCGGTGATGGCGCCGCTGGCGCAGCGGGCCATCGACGAGGCGCGCGAAGGCAAGTAGGGCGGCCGGCCGCCTCAGCGGCCGGTTTCGCGTCCCGGCACGTCCACCCGGAACGCTTCGATCGCGCCACGGTCCTGCAGGGTGACGTAGACCGTGCGGCCGTCGGTGCCGCCGAAGGCGACGTTGGTCGGCTTGCGGCCCTTCAGCGCCACTTCGCGCAGCAGCGCGCCGTCGGGCGACACGACGGCCACCACGCCGGCATCGTAGCGGGCGATGTAGAGGTTGCCGTCCGCGTCGGTGCGCATGCCGTCCAGGCCGTGGTCGTCGAAGGCGATCAGCAGGCGCTTGCCCGCTACGCCGCCGTCCGCCGCGCGGTCGTACACCCACACGCGGCGCTGCACGCTCTCGTTGACGTACAGGCGCGTGCCGTCGGGGCTGACTTCCACGCCGTTGGTCGTGCCCATGCCGGCTTCCAGCAGGTGCGGCGTGCCGTCGGCGTCGATGCGCCAGAGCTGGCCGGTGCCGTCCGCCCACTTCGGGTCGCTGGCGTACAGCATGCCGTCCGGCGCCAGCGCGATGTCGTTGGGCTGGTGGGCCTGCGGCATGCGCGCGAACACCCGTGCCTCGCGTTCGCCCGGCGCGATCCGCAGCACGTGGTGGCCGCTGTAGTCGGCGATGAACATGCCGCCGTCGGCGCCGAAGCGGATGCCGTTGCCGGTGCTGCCCGCGGGCAGGGTGGCGAACAGTTCCGCCGTGCCGGCGCCGTCGGCGTCGAACGTCACCCGGCCGAGGGTGCCGTCGCGCCCGAAGCTCACCGCGTACAGCGCGCCGTCCGGCCCGAACGCGGGTCCTTCGATGCCGGCGGAGAATACGCCGTCGCCGATCACGTCGCGGGCGACGTACAGCGGCTCGGCGGCGGAGGCGTCGCCGGCGAGCGTCGCGGCCGTGGACAGCACGAGGGTGGCGCAGGAAGTTCGCAGCGACGGCATCCGGATTCCTCTGGGTGGCAGGCGGGTGGGGGGGGCGGCATCAGCCGGGCGTGGCGAACACCGTGATCTCTTCGCGGTCGTGGTAGAGCTGGCGCGCGCGCACCTCGAGCGGTTTGCCGGCCTGTCCGGCGAACAGGTCCAGGCACAGCTTGGTCTCGTCCCAGCGCTTCTTCATCGGCAGCTTGAGATTGAACACCGCGTGCCGGCACCAGCCCTCGCGGAACCACTGCGCCATGCGCTCGGCCACGCGCCGCGGCTGTTCGACCATGTCGCAGACCATCCAGTCCAATGGCTGCGGCGGCTTCCAGTGGAAGCCGTCGGCGCGCAGGTGCTCGACCAGCCCGGTCGCCAGCACGTGCTCGCGCAGCGGGCCGTTGTCCACGCTGGTCACGCGCAGGTGGTGGCGGGTCAGCACCCAGGTCCAGCCGCCGGGCGCGGCGCCGAGGTCGGCGGCGGTCATGCCGGGCTTCAGCAGCGCCTCGCGCTGGCGGCCGTCGAGCAGCGACAGGAAGGCTTCCTCCAGCTTCAGCGCCGAGCGCGAGGGCGCGCCCGGCAGCAGCTTCAGGCGCGGGATGCCCAGCGGCCACGGTGCGCTGTCGCGCGCGTCGGCGGCGCACAGGAACAGGTGGTCGCCCTGCACGAACACCACGTGCAGGCGCGGCAGCCGTGCGTCCTCCTTGTCGCTGAGGAAACCCTGCTTGCGCAGCGCCGGCCGCAGCGCGTTGCCGAAACTGCGCGCCAGTCCCGCCAGCGGCTTGGCGCTGTCCGAATCCGGATGCTCCACCCACAGGTCGCCGTAGCGGCCGCCGGCCAGCGCGGCGAGGATCGGCGCGATGCGGTCCTTCGGGTCGATGCCGCGCAGTTCGGCCAGCAGGCGCAGCTTCTGCCGCGCGAAGATCAGGCCCCGCCAGGGCAGGGCGCGATCCAGCGCCGCGCCGTCTTCGCAGGCGAACACCACGTAGCCGTCGTTGCGCTGCGCGCGCGCGTAGCCGGCGAAGCCGGCCAGCGCGGCGCGCTCGGTCAGCTCGGCGGCCAGTTCGGGCTCGAAGCCCTGGCGGCAGTAGGCCAGCAGGCCGGTCATGGACGGCTCCTTCCGCGATCCCTTGTAGGAGCGACGTAAGTCGCGACCGGAAACCCCAGGCAACCTTCGACCAGTACCTTGGCAGACGAGCGCCGCGTGTCGCGACTTACGTCGCTCCTACAATCGCTCCCACAGGGGTTGGTGGCGTCAATACTTGTCACCGCCCATCTCGCCGTAGCGCTTCAGCACGGCGCGCGCGTCGTCGCGGCGCAGGTCGCGGACCACCTCGATGCCGCGCCTGTTGAGTTCACCGATCCAGTCCGCCGGCAGCGGGCCTTCGTCGAATTCGGTCAGCGCCATCACGTCCTCGGCGCGCGCGCCGATCAGCAGGCGGTCGATGCCGGCCCAGACAGTGGCGCCGTAGCACTGGCAGCAGGGCTGCGAGGACGTGGCCAGCGTCACCGGCGCGAAGCGGTCGTTGAGGCGCGGCGTCTGCAGGCGCTGCTGCGCCAGCATGTAGGCCATGGTCTCCGCGTGCGCCAGCGAGCAGGTGTGCGGCATCACCCGGTTCACGCCGATGGCGATCACGCGGTGGTCCGGGCCGAACACCACCGCGCCGAACGGGCCGCCGGTGTTGGCATCGACGTTGCGGCGCGAGAGGTCGATGGCCAGCGCGACCTTGTCCTCGTCGCTGGCGTAGGCGGCCGATGCGTCGAGCAGGTCGTGGGTCCAGGCGGGCAGGGTCAGGTGGATCTGTTGGTAGAGCATTACGGGACGGGGATCTTCGTGGAAGGGGAATCGGCTTCGCAGCGGCCGCCGACGCACTGGCAGGCGGTGACGTCGACGAAGCCGCAGACGCCCATGCGGCCGCTGGCGGCGCATTGCGCCTGCACGCCCTGCGGGTCGGTCGGGCTGTCCTTGTTGACGCAGGCGGGCATCGCGCCGCAGCAGTTGCCGACGTTCTTGACCGCGCAGTCGGCGTTGCTGCGGCAGCCGTAGTCGACCTTGACCGCGCCCGCTTCGCGCGGCGGGTAGGGCGAACTCATCGGCTTGGGCGGATTCGTCGTCGCGGGCGGTTCGCCGGCCACGCCGCCCGACGTCGCGGGCGCGGCGCACGCGGCCAGCAGCGGCAGACAGACGGCGAACAGCAGGGCGAAGATCAGGCGCAGGGCGGTGCATGGCATGGCGCAGTCCTCTTCTCCGATGATGGAACCGTCAGCCTGCGGCGCACCGCCTCAACATGCGGTGAAGCCGCCGGGTTCAGCCTTTCGCGGCCCAGGTGTCGCGCAGGGTCACGCTGCGGTTGAACACCGGGCGCGCGGGCGTGTGGTCGTAGCGGTCGGCGACGAAGTAGCCGGTGCGCTCGAACTGGAACGCCTGCTCCGGCGCGGCATCGGCCGCGGCCGGTTCGACGTAGCCGGTCACCACCTTGCGCGACGCCGGGTTCAGGTAGTCGCGGTAGGTCTTGCCCTCGGCATCGTCGTCCGGGTTGGGCACGGTGAACAGGCGGTCGTACAGCCGCACTTCCGCGGCCACGGCGTGCCGCGCGCTGACCCAGTGGATGGTGCCCTTGATCTTGCGCTCGGCGCCGGCCATGCCGGGGCGCGATTCCGGGTCCAGCCAGCCGCGCAGTTCGACGATGCGGCCGCTGTCGTCCTTGATCACTTCGTCGCAGCGCACGATGCCGGCGCCGCGCAGGCGCACTTCGCCGCCCAGCGTCAGGCGCTTGAAGCCCTTCGGCGGCACTTCCTCGAAATCCTCGCGCTCGATCCACAACTCGCGCGAGAACGGCACCTCGCGCTTGCCGAAGCTTTCGTCCTTCGGATGGTTGGCGAACGCCAGCGTTTCCTCGTGGCCTTCCGGCAGGTTCGCCAGCACCAGCTTCACCGGGTCGATCACCGCCATGCGGCGCGGCGCGGCGGCGTCCAGGTCCTCGCGCAGCGCGCCTTCCAGGATGCCGATGTCCAGCAGCGAGTTCTGCTTGCTGATGCCCACGCGGTCCACCATCAGGCGCAGCGCGGCCGGGGTGTAGCCGCGGCGGCGGATGCCCTGCAGCGTCGGCATGCGCGGGTCGTCCCAGCCGTCGACCAGCCTGTCTTCCACCATCGCCAGCAGCTTGCGCTTGCTCATCACCAGGTAGTTGAAGTTCAGCCGCGAGAACTCGATCTGGCGCGGCTTGCTGGCTTCCTTCGGCAGGCCCTTGGCGAGCAGCGGCGCCAGCAGGTCCGGCGAATGCGCCAGGTCCACCCTGTCCACGCACCAGTCGTACAGCGGGCGGTGGTCCTCGAACTCCAGCGTGCACAGCGAGTGGGTGATGCCTTCCACCGCGTCGCTCAGCGAGTGCGCGTAGTCGTACATCGGGTAGATCGGCCAGGCGTTGCCGGTGTTCTGGTGCTCGACGTGCTTGATGCGGTACAGCGCGGGGTCGCGCAGGTTGATGTTGCCGCTGGCCATGTCGATCTTCGCGCGCAGCGTGCGCGCGCCGTCCGGGAACTCGCCCGCGCGCATGCGGCGGAACAGGTCCAGGTTCTCCTCGACGCCGCGGTCGCGGTAGGGCGAGTTGCGACCCGGCTCGGTCAGGGTGCCGCGGTATTCGCGCACTTCCTCGGCGCTCAGGTCGCAGACGAAGGCGTCGCCCTGGCGGATCAGCTTCTCGCCGGCCAGGTACAGCACCTCGAAGTAGTCCGAGGCGTGGCGCAGGTCGTGCCAGTCGAAGCCCAGCCAGCGCACGTCGTCCTGGATGGCGCGCACGTACTCGGGGTCTTCCCTGGCCGGGTTGGTGTCGTCAAGGCGCAGGTTGCAGACGCCGCCGAACTCGCCGGCGATGCCGAAGTCCAGGCAGATCGCCTTGGCGTGGCCGATGTGCAGGTAGCCGTTGGGCTCGGGCGGGAAGCGCGTCTTCACCGACGTGTGGCGGCCGCTGGCCAGGTCCTCGCGCACGATCTGGCGGATGAAGTCGCGTTTTTCGGGGGCGGCGTCTTCCGGAAGGGCGGCGGGAGCGGGGGGGGCGTCGGACATCGGCGGCGGACAGGCGGGGAAAGGCGCAAGTTTAGCGGCCCCATCGCCAAAATACCCATTATTGGCGACCATCGCGGGGTATCCCGGCCGCGGCCGGGCCCTCCCTCGCCACTTCACGCAAGGATCCAGGTGGACACGCCCGTCCTGGTCATCGGCAACAAGAACTACTCGTCGTGGTCGCTGCGGCCCTGGCTGCTGTTGCGGCACTTCGGGGTGGCGTTCGAGGAGGTCCGCCTGCCGCTGGGCACGCCGGCCTTCGCCGCCGAAGCGCGGCGGCATTCGCCGACCGGCAAGGTCCCGGTGCTGCACGACGGCGACGTGCACGTCTGGGATTCGCTGGCGATCTGCGAATACGCCAACGAGCGCTGGCTGGACGGCCGCGGCTGGCCCCGCGACCCCGCCGCGCGGGCGCTGGCGCGCGCGGCGGCGGCCGAGATGCACGCCGGCTTCACCGACCTGCGCACCCAGTTGCCGATGAACAGCCGGCGCACGCCCGACGCCTACCGCTGGGACGCCGCCGCCCAGCGCGACATCGACCGCGTGCAGGCGCTGTGGTGCGGGCTGCGCGCCACGCACGGCGCGGGCGGGGACTTCCTGTTCGGCGACTTCGGCATCGTCGACGCCATGTATGCGCCGGTGGCGGTCCGGTTCGACGGCTACGGCGTGGTGGTGGACGGCGCCGCCCGCCGCTACCTGCAGGCGCTGCTCGGCCTGCCCGCGATGCGGGCGTGGCGCGCCGTCGCGGCCGCCGAGCCTGAATCCGTGCCGGCCACCGAGGCGCTGCGCCGGCCGTTCCCGGGCTGAGCGGGTGTAGGCTGGCGGCGGAGGACGAAGCCCATGCGCGTGGTCTACCTGGCCGACAACCTGTTCGACGCCCACCTGGTGAAGCACGCGCTGGAGGAAGCGGGCATGCCCGCGTTCGTGTTCGGCGAGTCGCTGCTGGGCGGCATGGGCGAACTGCCGCTGTTCGGCGTGCTGCGCGTGTGCGTGCCGGACGCGGCGTTCCCGGAAGCGCAGGACGTCGTGCAGGGCCTGGGGCTGGATTCGCCCGGCGACGCCCCCATCTCGGAAGGCGACGACGAAGGCCTGGGCATCCTGCCGGCCTGAACCGTTTCCCCACCGATCATGAGGTTCGCCATGCCGGGTATCGGAGCCTACAAGCAGCGCATGCCGCGCGCGGAAGACGTGCTGCCGGGTCGCGCTACGCCGCTGCCGCTGCACAACGCGCACTACGTCAACGGGCATCCGTTGCGCGAAGATCCCGGGACCGGGGCGAGCTTCGACGGCTTGCAGCAGGTCGAATTCGGCCTGGGCTGCTTCTGGGGCGCGGAGCGCAAGTTCTGGACGCTACCGGGCGTGTACGCCACGGCCGTCGGCTACGCCGGTGGCGGCACGCCGAACGCGACCTACGAGGAAGTCTGTTCCGGCCTGACCGGCCACAACGAGATGGTGAGGGTGGTCTACGACCCGGCGCAGGTGCCGTTCGAACGGCTGCTGCAGGTGTTCTGGGAAAGCCACGACCCCACCCAGGGCATGCGCCAGGGCAACGACGTCGGCACCCAGTACCGCTCCGGCATCCATTGCCACACGCCGGAACAGCAGGCCGCCGCCGAGGCCAGCCTGCGCGCGTACCAGCAGACGCTGCGCGCCGCCGGCTACGGCGACATCACCACCGAGATCGCGTACCCCGCGCCACCGTTCTACTACGCCGAGGATTACCACCAGCAATACTTGGCGAAGAACCCCAACGGCTATTGCGGCCTGGGCGGCACCGGCGTGAGTTGCCCGATCGGGCTGGAGACCTGACGCGGTTCCTTGTAGGAGGGGCTTCAGCCCCGACCGGTGCACGTCCACGCCTGTGCACCGATACGGAAAAGCGCATCCGGCCGAGGGACGAATACCCGGAACAGGAACGCTTGCGGTCGGGGCTGAAGCCCCTCCTACATGGGGACAGCCATCTGTGGTCCTTCGAGGAGTCCGGATGGCTATGCGGGCTGAGTGGCACCCGCGCGAGTTGTCCGGTTCGCCTGGAAGCTCGATCTTTCCATCCGCCATCGCCACCGCCCGTAGGAGCGCCCCATGGGCGCGATGCTCCTTTTTCCCGGGCACGCCGACGAAAGGCATCGCGCCCATGGGGCGCTCCTACGGGAAGCGGAGCGGCGGTCGCGTCAGCCCGCCAGCTTCCCGCGGATGGTCGCGCGCAGGGCGGCCAGGTCCTTGGCGAAGGCGTCGATGCCGGTGGCGAGTTTTTCCTTCGCCATCGGATCGGCTTCGATGGCCGCGGCGAAGCTCTCCGCGGTCACCGGGGCCACCGTGACGGCGTCGGCCGCGGCGGGCGACAGCTTGCGCGGCAGCGGGCCGTGGTCCTGGTCCAGCTTCTCCAGCAGGTCGGGCGAGATGGTCAGGCGGTCGCAGCCGGCCAGTGCCTCGATCTGCGCGGTGGAACGGAACGAGGCGCCCATCACCACCGTCGGCGAGCCGCGGCGCTTGAACTCGGCGTAGACGCCGCGCACGAACACCACGCCCGGGTCCTCGTCGATGCTGGCTGGCGCCTGGCCGTGGGCGACATACCAGTCGAGGATGCGGCCCACGAACGGCGAGATCAGGAACGCGCCGGCCTCGGCGCAGGCGATGGCCTGGGTGGGGTTGAAGATCAGCGTGAGGTTGCAGTCGATGCCCTCGGCCTGCAGCTGGCGCGCGGCTTCCACGCCTTCCCAGGTGGAGGCGACCTTGATCAGGATGCGGTCGCGGCCGATGCCCTGGTCGGCGTACATCTGCACGAACTTGCGCGCCTTGGCGACGGTGGCGGCGGTGTCGTGGGCCTGGTCGGCATCGACCTCGGTGGAGACGCGGCCGGGGATCAGGCCGGCAAGCCGGGCGCCGACGCCGACGGTGAGGCGGTCCACGACTTCGTCCACCAGCGCTTCGCCGCCGCCCTGCGCGCGGGCCCAGGCCAGTTGCTCCTCGATCAGGTCGGCGTACACGGGCAGGTCCAGCGCCTTCTTCACCAGGGTGGGGTTGGTGGTGCAGTCGACCGGCTTGAGGCGCTTGATGGCGTCGTAGTCGCCGGTGTCGGCGACGACGACGGAGAGTTCGCGGAGCTGTTCGAGTTTGCTGGGGGAAGGGGCGTTCATCGGGGCTCGTGGGCGTGGAGGCGGGTAACGGGGGGACAAGTATGCCTTGTCCGGCTGGGTGGGGTTTCGTGGCGGGTGGCGGGAATTGGCTTGGTTTTGGTGTGGTCGCGGGCTTCGCGGGTGTTTTCTCGATGCCGGCTTTCCAAAGCCCCTCTCCTTGCGGGAGAGGGGTTGGGGCGAAGGCGACGAGGCTGGTGGGCTTCGACTGTGCGTGGTCCTTCAGCGTGCGCGGGTGAACGCGAAATGCGCAGGGCCGATGAGCGTGATGGGTTCGCTTTGCGGAAGGGCTTGCGTTGCTATGGCATACCGTGACGGGCCGCCGTCTGTTCTCCAGGCGCGGACGCCGAAAAGCCCCTCTCCCGCCGGGAGAGGGGTTGGGGTGAGGGGCAACGAAGTCCGTCGCCTGTGCGTGCTCGTTGCGGTTACAAGGAGCGCGGTGAAGCGCCGGATTGGCCGAATAGCCTGGTCAGTGGCCTGACGGGTTGGTTTTCCCTTGCGGGACAGATGGCGCCGCTCGCCGCGGGGGCCCTACTTTCTTTGCTTGTGCAAAGAAAGTAGGCAAAGAAACACACCCCAGGCGGCACGCCCTCCGCGCTGCGCGCTCCGGGTCCGCGAGGGGACCGGGAATTTTCGTAAGGCACATCCCTGTGCCATACGAAAACGCCGCCCATCCAGGGCGGCGCCCTGCGGGTTTACCCGGTCCCCTCGCCGCGCCTAGATGGGGCCCCAAAGCGGGAAGCAACAGCAACGGTAAGGTGACGGTCATTGAATGACGGCGCTTTTATCACTGGCAGCGCTCTTGTGTGGCGGCAGCAAACGCGGAGCCTGCTGGGCTCCAGCTGTATCCGCATTGCTTTTCGGGGCCCCCTTTAGGTCCGGCAGTCCCGGCGGGCAAACCCCGCAGGGGCGGCGCACAGGACGTGCGCCGTTTTCGTATGGGCCAGGATGGCCCTTACGAAAATTCCCGCCGGGACTGCGCACCCGCCGCTTGCGGCGGGCGGACCGCCGGGGGTGTGCTTTCTTTGGTTACTTTCTTTGCACAAGCAAAGAAAGTGACGCCCCCGCGGCGAGCGGCACCATGTGTCCATGAAGGAAGAGCCATCCCGCAAGGTCATCAAACAAGCGTCATTGCGGATGTGGCAGCCATCCGAAGTCAGGAGCATCACGGACTTCGTTACCCCTCACCCCAACCCCTCTCCCGGAGGGAGAGGGGCTTTAAACCGGCGGCTGGGGAAGAACGTCGTCCGGCAGGGGCGTTGAACCCATGCCGTTGCGGTTGTGGTTCCAGCCAGGAATCGGAAGCGTCACGGACTCCGTTGCCCCTCACCCCAACCCTCTCCCGGAGGGAGAGGGGCTTTAAAGCGGCGGCTGGGGAAGAACGTCGTCCGGCAGGGGCGTTGAACCCATGCTGTTGCGGTTGTGGTTCCAGCCAGGAATCGGAAGCGTCACGGACTTCGTTGCCCCTCACCCCAACCCCTCTCCCGGAGGGAGAGGGGCTTTAAAGCGGTGGCTGGGGAAGAAGGTTGTCCGGCAAGGGTATTGAACCCATGCCGTTGCGATTGTGGTTCCAGCCAGGAATCGGAAGCATCCCGGGCTTCGCTGCCCCTCACCCCAATCCCTCTCCCGCAGGGAGAGGGGCTCGGTCTCGCTCGGGGACGGGTAGAGGGCGATCTGCCGGGAGTGCATTCTTCCCGCGGGGGACGAACATCCACCGGGTCAGGAAGACGACAACAGGGGAATCCGACGGGACGGAAAAGCCCGGGTAAAGAACGGCGCGGCAATGAGCAAGGAAAGCCCGCGACGCGGAAGCCGCGTCAGCGATGCAGGTCGCCGCTGGCTTCCGGCTGGTAGCTGATCGCCGTGACGCGCAGCCGCAGCGGCCGGTTGCCCGAGGCGTGCCAGTCGATGGTCTGGCCGATGGACAGGCCCAGCAGGGCGCTGCCGACGGGGGCCAGCACGGAGACCAGGCCGGTCTCGACGTTCGCTTCGTGGGGGTACACCAGCGTCAGGCGGTGGTGTTCGCCGGTGAGCTCGTCCTCGCATTCCACCCGCGAGTGCATCGTCACCACGTTGTCCGGCATGTCGTCCGGCGCGCGCACGTCGGCGCGGTTGAGTTCGTCCATCAGGGCCTGCGCGGCGGGATGGCGGCGCAGCACGGGCGTGTCCAGCAGGGCCTCCAGGCGGGACAGGTCGCGGCTGGAGACGACGAGCGGGGGCAGCGAAGGCGGCAGGCCGCTGGTGCGGGTGTTGTTCATCACGTTTCTCTATGGATTTTTGGGGTCGCGCAAAGGAAACGGGCGACGCGTTGCCGCGCCGCCCATCGGAGTCCTGTTTGCGCGCCTACCGTAGCCCGGAAGCGCGGCCGGTTCAAGCCGCGCGCGGGCGCGGCGGCGGGGCCGCGGCGCGCGTGCCGGCCGCGGGCGCGTCGGGCTCGAACAGGCCCGCCGGCAGGTCGCGGAACACGTGCGCCAGCTCCAGCAGGAAATCGCTCATCGCCGAGCTCTTGCGCCAGACCATGGCGATCTGGCGGCTGGGCGGCGAGTCGCTGAAGCCCAGCAGGTGGATGTTCTCCGAGCGCGCCACCGGCGGCTTCACCGCCAGCGTCGGCAGCAGGGTGATGCCGACGTCGGCGGCCACCATCTGGCGCAGGGTCTCCAGGCTGGTGGCGCGGAACTCGGACTTCTCGTTGGCGCCGGACAGGCGGCACACGTCCAGCGCCTGTTCGCGCAGGCAGTGGCCGTCCTCCAGCAGCAGCAACTGCTGCTGCGACAGTTCGGCCAGGGTGAGCGAGTCGCGCTGCGCCAGCGGGTGCGATTCCGGCACCGCCAGCAGGAACGGTTCCTCGAACAGGAACTCGGTGTGCAACTGGTCGTCCGCCACCGGCAGCGCCAGCAGGCCGGCGTCCAGCCGGCCCTCGCGCAGGCGCGCGAGCAGCACGTCGCTCTTCTCCTCCACCAGCAGCAGTTCCAGGTGCGGGAAGCGCGCGCGCAGGCGCGGCACCACGTGGGGGAGCAGGTACGGGCCGAGCGTCGGGAACAGGCCCAGCCGCACGGTGCCGGCCTCGGGGTCCTGGCTGCGGCGCGCGGCCTCCTTCATCTGCTCGACTTCGGCGACGATGCGGCGCGCGCGGTCGGCGGCGTCGCGGCCGGCGGGCGTCAGCATGACCTTGCGCGGGGCGCGCTCCACCAGCGGCACGCCCAGCTCGTCCTCGAGCTTCCGGATCTGGGTGGAGAGCGTGGGCTGGCTGACGTAGCACGCGGCGGCGGCGCGGCCGAAATGCTTGTGGTCGGCCAGGGCCACCAGGTACTTCAGGTCGCGCAGGTTCATGGCGGGGCTCCGCGTTCCTGGCGGGGATTGAAAACCAAACCGCCGGGTGCCGCAATCGCGCCCGTCAGCAGCGGCCGTCGGATCCCGGGTATCGCCAGTCGGTGTCGATGCCCCGCGCCGTGTAGTAGTCGTTGACGAAGCCGATCAGCACCGTGCCGCCCGGCGGCACCAGGTGCCAGCTGCCGAACCGGTATCCGCCGTCGGCATCGACCTGGTCCACCCAGGCGCGCGCGCAGAGCGGCACGCCGCCGTGGTTGCTGGCCTTGAATTCGATGAAGGGGCGGCCGGTGTGCACGTTCTGCCGTTCCTCCATGTCGATCCAGGCGGTCGCCGCGCCCTGCGGGCTCCGCATCTCGGCGCCCCGCTGGCTCTCCAGCAGGTAGCTCTCGTTGACGAAGTCGGCCAGCGTGCCGCAGCCGCCCAGCAGCGCGGCGACGGCCAGCCAGGCCAGGTGTCGATGGCGGCGCATGGCCTTCCCCGGGACCGGTGTGGAGCCGCAGTGTGCGGCTCCGCGCCTGGCCCCGCAGCCCCCGCATCGGGCTTGAACCGCCCGCGGGGCGCGTGGTAGCCGCGCCGGCGCGCGCCGCCGTCACGCGGCGACCGCGTCCGCCGCTTCCACCGGCGCCGAGGTGCGGATCAGGTGGTCGAACGCACCGAGGGCGGCCTTGGAGCCTTCGCCCATGGCGATCACGATCTGCTTGTACGGCACGGTGGTGGCGTCGCCGGCGGCGAACACGCCCGGCACGCTGGTCTGGCCGCGGTCGTCGACCACGATCTCGCCGCGCGGGCTCAGTTCCACCGCGCCCTTCAGCCATTCGGTGTTGGGCAGCAGGCCGATCTGCACGAAGATGCCTTCCAGCTCCACGCGGTGGGCGTCGCCGCCCTCGCGGTCCTTGTAGACCAGGCCGGTGACCTTGCTGCCGTCGCCCAGCACCTCGGTGGTCTGCGCGCTGGTGACGATGCGCACGTTGGGCAGGCTGCGCAGCTTGCGCTGCAGCACGTCGTCGGCGCGCAGCTTGCCGTCGAACTCGAACAGGGTGACGTGGGCGACGATGCCGGCCAGGTCGATGGCCGCCTCGACGCCGGAGTTGCCGCCGCCGATCACCGCCACGCGCTTGCCCTTGAACAGCGGGCCGTCGCAGTGCGGGCAGTAGGCCACGCCCTTGTTGCGGTATTCGTTCTCGCCCGGCACGTTCATCTGCCGCCAGCGCGCGCCGGTGGACAGGATCACCGTCTTCGACTTCAGCGAGGCGCCGTTGGCCAGCTTCACTTCGACCAGGCCGTCGGCGCCGGCGGGCACCAGCTGCTCGGCGCGCTGCAGGTTCATCACGTCGACCTGGTAGTCGCGCACGTGCTGCTCCAGCGCCGCGGCCAGCTTGGGGCCCTCGGTGTACGGCACGGAGATGAAGTTCTCGATCGCCATCGTGTCCAGCACCTGGCCGCCGAAGCGCTCGGCCGCCACGCCGGTGCGGATGCCCTTGCGCGCGGCGTAGACCGCGGCCGCGGCGCCGGCGGGGCCGCCGCCGACCACCAGCACGTCGTAGGGCGCGCGGGCGTTGATCTTCTCGGCGTCGCGCCTGGCGGCGTTGGTGTCGAGCCTGGCGACGATCTCCTCCACGCCCATGCGGCCGGCGCCGAAGACCTCGCCGTTGAGGAAGATGGTCGGCACCGACATCACCTGGCGCTGTTCCACTTCGTCCTGGAACAGCGCGCCGTCGATGGCGACGTGGCGGATGTTGGGGTTCAGCACCGCCATCAGGTTCAGCGCCTGCACCACGTCCGGGCAGTTCTGGCAGGACAGCGAGAAATAGGTCTCGAAGCGGTAGTCGCCGTCCAGCGAGCGGATCTGCTCGATCACGTCCTGCGCCAGCTTCGACGGATGGCCGCCGACCTGCAGCAGCGCCAGCACCAGCGAGGTGAACTCGTGGCCCATCGGCAGGCCGGCGAAGGCCAGGTGGATGTCGTGGCCGGGCGAGGTCAGCGCGAACGAAGGCGCGCGGTCGCCGCCGGGCTGCTCGGCGACGGTGATCTTGTCGGAGACGTCCTGCAGGTCCTTCAGCAGCGCCTGCAGTTCGGCCGAGCTGTCGCTGTCGTCCAGGTGCGCGGTGATGTGGATGGGGCGCACGGCCTTTTCCAGGTAGGCCTTGAGCTGCGTCTTCAGATTGGCGTCCAGCATGGCGAACGTCTCCGTGGCGGAAATCGGGGAAGGAAGCGGGGGAGCAGGCGTTTGCAGGAGCGGCATGCGCCGGGGAGAGAGTCCGGCAGGGAGGGAACCGGGAGCGGCACATGCCGCTGCTGCAAACGTCCGCGGAGAGGGCCGGTTCCCGGGCCGGCGGCCCGGGAACGGCGTATCGCGTGGGAGCGGGCGCATCCGCGGGACGGATGCGCCGGTACGGCGGTGATGCGGTGGATCAGATCTTGCCGACCAGGTCCAGCGACGGCGCGATCGTCTTGGCGCCTTCCTTCCACTTGGCCGGGCAGACCTGGCCGGGGTTGGCGGCGGTGAACTGCGCGGCCTTCAGCTTGCGCAGGGTCTCGGACACGTCGCGGGCGATCTCGTTGCTGTGGATCTCCTGCGTCTTGATCACGCCTTCCGGGTTGATGATGAAGGTGCCGCGCAGGGCCAGGCCTTCTTCCGGGATGTGCACGCCGAAGGCGTTGGTCAGCTGGT